>Ga0255338_1000222_pt1 | contig 228818 bp, 231 predicted proteins | sample MeOH1_35cm_T4_19_FD_203715 | JGI IMG/M metagenome (GOLD analysis project Ga0255338, IMG submission 203715) | Sandy soil microbial communities from University of British Columbia, Vancouver, Canada - MeOH1_35cm_T4_195 | ecosystem: Engineered > Artificial ecosystem > Sand microcosm >...
GCCAAAATCTCCGCCGCCGCCGGAGCCGCCCCAGCCACCGCCGCCACCGCCGCCCCAACCGCCGCCACCGCCCCAGCCGCCGGTGCCGCCGGCCCAGGGCCCGCCGCCAAAGCCGCCGCGGCGGCCGCTGGGCAGGCCGGGCACGGCACCCGACATCATCGAGAAGAGGAGCGCGACGAAGGCGGCGATAGCCGCAATCACGAGGCTCGAGGTGACGAGCAGGGCGATCGTGCCGACGCCCGCGCCGGTGACGAGGGCGCCGAGCTTGCGCCCCATCACCCGGCGCAGGATGCCGCCGATGACCGGAACCGCGATGAACAGGAAGATGGCGAGGTCCATCCAGTCGAAGCCCTGCCCGCCGCCGCGCGTGTCCGGCTGCTTGGGCGCCGGCAAGGCTTCGCCGGTGATGCGCGCCATCAGCTGGTCGGCCGCCGCGTGCAAGCCGGCGGCGACGTCGCCCTTGCGGAAGTTGGGCGTGATCGCGCCGTCGATGATGCCCTTGGCCGCCAGGTCGGGGATGGCGCCTTCCAGCGCCTTGGCCACCTCGATGCGCACCTTGCGGTCGTCCTTGGCCACCACCAGCAGCACGCCGTCGCCGATTTCCTTGCGGCCGATCTTCCATTCGTTGCCGACGCGGTTGGCGTAACTGGCGATGTCCTCCGGCTGGGTCGTCGCCACGATCAGCATGGCGATCTGCGTGCCCTTGCCCTGCTCGAAGGCCACCAGCTTGTCCTCGAGGCCCTTGAGCTGGATGGGGTCGAGCGTGCCCGTCTGGTCCACGACGTGGGCCGTCAGCGCCGGGACGGGCAGGAGGTTCTGCCCGAACGCCAGCGCCCACCACAGCACCAGCAACCAGGACAGCGCGCGCTTCATGTCTCAGTCGGGAGCCGCCGCGCAACCGGCTTCGCCGGGCCGCTGGTGGCGCCCCCTCGAGGGGGAGGCGGCCGCAGGCCGCTTCGGGTGTGGGTTCACTTCTTTGGCGCGCCGAAGTCCACCGACGGCGGCACCGAGATCTGCGCTTCGTTCTGCACCGAGAACACCGGCTTCGGGTCGTACTTGAAGACCATCGCCGTGAGGTTGGTGGGGAAGCTGCGCGCGAGCACGTTGTACTGCTGCACCGCCTGGATGTAGCGGTTGCGGGCCACGGTGATGCGGTTCTCCGTGCCTTCGAGCTGCACGCGCAGTTCCCGGAAGCTCTGGTTGGCCTTCAGGTCCGGGTAGCGCTCCACCGTCACCATCAGCCGGCTGAGCGCGCTGGACAGCTCGCCTTGCGCCTGCTGGAACTTGGCGAACGCTTCCGGGTTGTTCAGCGTCTCGGGCGTGACCTGCATCGAAGTCGCCTTGGCCCGGGCCTCGACCACCCGGGTGAGCGTCTCCTGCTCGAAGTTGGCCTCGCCCTTCACGGTGGCCACGAGGTTGGGCACCAGGTCGGCGCGCCGCTGGTACTGGTTGAGCACTTCGCTCCAGGCGGACTTGGTCTGCTCGTCCAGCTTCTGGAAATCGTTGTAGCCGCAGCCGGTGAGCGCCAGGGCCGCGAGGATGATGAGGAGCCAGCGTTTCATGGTTCTTCTTCCTTCTCGAGAAGGAGGCAACGGTAGCATAGATGGGATGCATTCCGGCCCGATTCAAGTGTTGCAGGCGGCAAACCGGCCGGGGCTGACGCCGTGCAAACCGCGGCTGCTGATCGCCGGGGCCACGGGCACGCTGGGCAACGAGGTCCTGCGCCGCCTGGTCGGGCTGCAGCAGTTCGACCGCGCCCAGGTGCTGGCGCGCGAGCCGATCACGGATGGGCTGCGCGGTGTGACCACCGTCCTCGTCGGGTCCGACAGCCCGCAGGACTGGCCGCCTTGCCCGGCCCACACCGGCATCATCCTGTTCGACCCGCCGCGCCTGTACCACGAGCGCGAACGGGCGCTGTGGACGCCCCGGCCCGAACAATTGCCGGCGCTGGCCGCCTGGATGCGGCAAAGCGGCGTGTCCGCGCTGGCGGTGGTCCTGCCGCACGCCCAAGGGCGCCTGCCCGAGGCCCTCAAGCGCGGGTTGGCGAGCCTGGACGAGCAGGCTGTCGCGGCGCTGGGTTTCGAGCGCCTCCTCATCGTCCGGTCGGCGCAAAAGCCGGGCGGCGCGCGACCGCCGGGATTCCTGCCCGCCGTCGCCCACTGGATGTTGTCGAGCTTCAAGTACATGGTGCCCAGCAGCGAGCAGCCCGTTCGCGCCGTGAAAGTCGCCGAGTTCGTGGCCATGGCGCTGGCGCTGGCGCCGCCCGGTATCCACATCGCGGCGCCGGAGATCGTGTGGCGGGCTGCCCAAGGCGACTTGCGTGGCACGCTGCGCCAGTGGCTGCACCCCTGAATCCACGGCAAAATCGGCGGACCGCCCATGCGCAAGACCAAACTCCAGGCCGCGAATCTCGAAGGCAACGCCGACGACGTCGAAGCCGCGTTCTACGACGCGCTGCAGAACGGCGACATCGACAAGCTGATGGCTTGCTGGGCCGACGAGGACGATATCGTCTGCATCCATCCGGGCGGGCCGCGCGTCGTGGGCGCCATGGCGATCCGCGCGACGTTCGAGGCGATGTTCGGCAACGGCAGCATCCGCGCCTGGCCGCAGCAGGCGCGCAAGACGCAGGCCGTGGCGGCCGCGGTGCACAACGTGCTCGAGCGGATCGAGGTGCTCGGCCCCGACGGGCCGGCGCAGGCCTGGGTCATCGCCACCAACGTGTATCACAAGACCGCGCAGGGCTGGCGCATGGTCGCGCACCACGCCAGCCCCGGCACCAGCAGCGAGATCCAGGAAGTCTCCGGCACACCGCAGGTGCTGCATTGACCGCAGGTGCCGCCCATTGAACTACCAGGCCCCGTGGTGGTTGCCGGGCGGCAACCTGCAGACCCTCTGGCCGGCCCTTTATGCGCGGCGGGGGTTCGGGGAGCACCCGCGGTACCGGCGAGAGCGGTGGGCCACGCCGGACGGCGATTTCCTCGACGTGGATTGGCTGGCAGATCAGGCCCCCGAGTTGCGGCCGGCGCGTGATACCCGTCGTCCCCTGCTCGTGCTCTTCCATGGCCTCGAAGGCTCTTCCCGCAGCCATTACGCCGAGGCCTTCGCCGGCTTCGCTGCGGCGCACGGCCTCGCCTTCGCCGTGCCGCATTTCCGCGGCTGCGGCGGCGAGCTCAACCGTGGGCCGCGCGCGTACCACTCCGGCGACTACGAGGAAATCGCCTGGATCCTGTCGCGACTGCGCGCGCACCACACCGGCCCCCTGCTCGTCGTCGGCGTGTCGCTGGGCGGCAATGCATTGATGCGGTGGGCCGGCGAGGCGGGCGACGAGGCGGGCCGACTGGCGGATGCCGTGGCCTCGGTGTGTTCGCCGATCGACCTGGCGGCCGGCTCGCAAGCAATCGGGCGCGGCTTCAACCGCATCGTGTACACGACCATGTTCCTGCGCACCATGAAGCCCAAGGCGCTGGCCAAGCTGAAGCAGCACCCCGGCCTGTTCGACGAGGCGAGGCTCCTGGCCGCGCGCGACCTCTATGAGTTCGACGACATCTTCACCGCGCCGCTGCACGGCTTCCGCAACGTGGATGACTATTACGCGCGTGCCTCGGCCAAGCCGCACCTGCACCGCATCCGCATCCCGGCCCTGGTGCTCAATGCGTTGAACGATCCCTTCGTTCCTGCGTCCAGCCTGCCCACGCCAGGCGAGGTCGGCCCGTTCGTCACGCTGTGGCAGCCGCGGGAGGGCGGCCACGTCGGATTCCCCGACGGCAGCCTGCCCGGCCACGTGCGCACGATGCCGGACGAGGTCGGCCGCTGGCTCATGAACAGCGCCGCGTGACGCGCAGCCGGCAGGCGCGGCACGCCCGCCGTGCCGCGTGCGGGACAGCGCGCAAGGGTTTTAGCGAAACCCTCGCGGGTTTTACCGAAACCCTCGCGGGTTTTCACTGTTGGTCCGTGGGGGTGTGGGGGGGATAAACGGCCCTACCCACCAGGTGCCCCCCCACCCGCAATGACACCCCCATCCTCCGCCGCTTTGCTGGAAGTCTCCGGCGTCACAGTGCGTTTCGGGGGCATCATGGCGCTGGACCAGGTGTCGTTCGCCGTCATGCCCGCCACGATCGCGGGGCTGATCGGGCCCAACGGCGCGGGCAAGACCACGCTCTTCAACTGCCTGTCGCGCCTGTACGACTTCAGCGAAGGCAGGATTCTGTTCGAAGGCCGCTCGCTCACCGACAGCCCGCCGCACCGCATCGCCGCGCTCGGCATCGGCCGCACCTTCCAGAACCTCGCGCTGTTCCGCTCGATGAGCATCTGGCACAACGTGATGCTGGGCGGGCATTGCCGCAGTTCGAGCGGCTTTTTGTCCAACGCACTGCGCCTGCCGCATGTGCGGCGCGAGGAAGAGGGGCTCGCGGCGCGCGCGGCGCAGGCGATCGAGATGCTCGACCTCGGCCCGGTGGCGCGGACCCCGGTGGCCGACCTCCCGTTCGGCACCCAGAAGCGGGTTGAACTGGCGCGGGCCTTGATGAGCCAGCCCAAGCTGCTGCTGCTCGACGAGCCGGCCGGCGGCCTGAACCACGAAGAGGTCGACGGCTTGCGCCAGTTGCTGCGCCGCATCCAGGCCGAGCTGAAGCTCACCATCCTGCTGGTGGAGCACCACATGAACCTCGTGATGCGCGTGTCGGACCAGGTGGTCGCCCTGGACTTCGGCCGCAAGATCGCCGACGGCACGCCCGCTGAAGTGCAGAGCAACCCGGACGTCGTGCGCGCCTACCTCGGAGTGGCGGAATGAGCGAGGCCGTCCTCCGGGCGCGGGGCCTGCATGCGTTCTACGGCAGCACGCATGTGCTGCACGGCATCGACTTCGAGGTGCGCCAGGGCGGCATCACCACCATCCTGGGCGCCAACGGCGCCGGCAAGACGACCACGCTGCGCGCGATGTGCGGCATGGTGAAGACGCAGGGCGAGATCCTGCTGGCCGGCGAGCGCATCGACGGCAAGGCCACCGAGAACATCGTGCGCATGGGCGTCGCGCATGTGCCGGACGGCCGCGGCACCTTCCAGAACCTGACGGTGGAGGAGAACCTGCGCATCGGCGCCTACACCCGCCGCGACCGCGACCGGGTGCAGGCCGATTACGACCGCATCTACGACTACTTCCCGCGGCTGCGCGAGCGCCGGCGCCAGCAGGCCGGCACGCTGTCGGGCGGCGAGCAGCAGATGCTCGCGGTGTCGCGGGCGCTGATGCTCAAGCCGCGCCTGCTGCTGCTGGACGAGCCCTCCTTCGGACTGGCGCCGCTCGTCGTGCAGGAGCTGTTCGAGATCTTCCGCGCCATCAACGCGGCCGACGGCATCAGCATGCTGCTGGTGGAGCAGAACGCCGCGCTGGCCCTGAAGCTGGCCGACCATGCCTACCTGCTGGAGACCGGGCGCGTCGTCGTCTCCGGCACTGCCCAATCGATCCGCAACGACGAGTCGGTGCGCCGCTCGTACCTGGGTTACTAGAAAGGGCCGCGCGCATGGACCTGCTCATCCACCAGATCCTCTCGGGCCTGGCCACCGGTGGCATCTATGCCAGCGTGGCGCTGGCACTGGTGATGATCTACCAGGCCACCCACCTCGTGAACTTCGCGCAGGGCGAGATGGCGATGTTCGCCACCTACCTCGCCTGGACGCTGATGCAGGCGGGCGTGCCCTACTGGGGCGCATTCTTCATCACGGTGGTTGCCGCCTTCATCGGCGGCGTCGTGCTGGAACGGCTGGTGATCCAGCCCGTCGAGAACGCGCCGATCCTGTCGGTGGTGATCGTGTTCATCGGGCTGGTTTTCATCTTCAACAGCGTCGCGGGCTGGATCTATTCCTACACGATCAAGCCTTTCCCCAGCCCGTTTCCCAGCGAGCCGCTGTTCGGCAACTCGTATGTGACGTCGCACGAACTCGGCTCGATGGCCGTGACCCTGGTGGTGCTGGCGCTGGTGTTCGTCTTCTTCCGCTACACGCCGCTCGGCCTGGCCATGCGCGCGGCCGCGCAGAACCCGGTCTCCAGCCGCCTGGTCGGCGTGCGGGTCGGCTGGATGCTGGCGCTGGGCTGGGGACTGGCCTCGGCCATCGGCGCGATCGCGGGGATCATGGTCGCGCCCATCGTCTTTCTCGAACCGAACATGATGAGCGGCATCCTGCTGTACGCGTTCGCCGGGGCGCTGCTGGGGGGCATCGACAGTCCGGCCGGCGCGGTGCTCGGCGGCTTCGTCGTCGGCGTGCTGGAGAACGTGGTGGGCATGTACCTGGGCACCGAGGTGAAGCTCACGGTCGCGCTCGTCATCATCGTGGCCGTGCTGGTCGCGCGGCCCTCGGGTTTGTTCGGCAAGGTCCACGTGGCGAGGGTGTAGGAAATGAACGGCATCCCCACGACGACAACGACCGCGGCCGCGACAGCCGCGCCGACCCAGCCCGCATCCCCGGCCAGGGACGCCGCCGCGCGGTCGTCCTTGAGCCGGCGCCAGATCCTCGGCCTGGCGGTGCTGCTGGCGCTGGCCTGCGTGCTGCCGTTCGTGCTGGGCAACTACCGCGTGTTCCAGCTCACGCTGGCGTTGGCCTATGCCATCGCGCTGCTGGGACTGAACATGCTGACTGGCTACAACGGCCAGATTTCGCTGGGCCACGGCGCGTTCTATGCCATCGGCGCGTACACGGCCGCCATCCTCATGGACAAGTTCGGCTTTCCCTACTGGGCCACCATCCCGGTCGCCGGCGGGGTCTGCCTGGTTGCCGGGTTCCTGTTCGGCCTGCCGGCGCTGCGCCTGGAAGGGCTTTACCTGGCGCTGGCGACCTTCGCGCTGGGCGTGGCGATGCCGCAGATCCTCAAGCACAACAGCCTGGAGCACTGGACCGGCGGCTCGATGGGCGTGGTGATCGCCAAGCCCGACGCGCCCGGGGGCATCCCGCTTTCGCAGGACCAGTGGCTGTACTTCTTCACGCTGTTCTGGGCGGTGCTGCTGTTCTTCTGCGCATGGAACCTGTTGCGCGGCCGGATCGGCCGGGCCCTCGTCGCCATCCGCGACCAGCCCATCGCGGCGCAGGCGATGGGCGTGAACACGGCGCTGTACAAGTCGCTCACGTTCGGTGTGTCCGCGTTCTACACCGGCGTGGCGGGCGCGCTGGCGTCGATCGCGGTGCAGTTCGTGTCGCCCGATTCCTTCTCCATCTTCCTGTCGCTGGCACTGGTGGTGGGCGTCGTGGTGGGCGGCCTCGCGTCGATTTCCGGCGCGCTGTACGGCGCGCTTTTCATCCAGTTCATCCCGAACGTTGCCGACCAGATATCCAAGGCCGCGCCGTGGGCGCTCTACGGCGTCTTCCTGATCGGTTTCATGTACCTCATGCCTTCGGGCGTGGCCGGCCTGGTCCAGGTGATCCGCCGGCGTTTTCCCGGGAAGTAGCGCGCCGCAGGGCCGCGATGTGCAAGTGTGATGACTCGAAAGGAAGCAAGATGAAATCCGTCCAATTTCCGAAATCGCTCTGGCTGGCCGCATCGCTCGTGCTGGGTGGCGCCCTGGCCGCCGGCCACGCGGCGGGGCAGTCCGCACCCAAGGAGATCAAGCTCGGGCAGACCATGCCCTACAGCGGCCCCGCCTCGGCCTACGGCACCATCGGCAAGGTGCACACGGCCTACTTCAAGAAGATCAACGACGAGGGCGGCGTCAACGGCCGCAAGATCAACCTGGTCTCGCTGGACGACGGCTACAGCCCGCCCAAGGCGGTGGAGCAGGTGCGCAAGCTGGTGGAGCAGGAAGACGTGCTGGCGCTGTTCCAGACGCTGGGCACGCCGAGCAACTCGGCGATCCACAAGTACGTGAACGCCAAGAAGGTGCCGCACCTGTTCGTCGCCACCGGCGCCACCAAGTGGAACGACCCGAAGAACTATCCCTGGACCTTCGGCTTCAACCTGAGCTACCAGACCGAAGGTGAGATCTACGGCCGCTACCTGCTGAAGAACAAGCCGAACGCGAAGGTCGCGATCCTCTACCAGAACGACGACTACGGCAAGGACCTGCTGGCGGGCGTCAAGCGGGCGCTGTCCGGGCCGAACGCGAAGATGATCGTGGCCGAGGCCACGTACGAGGTGACCGACCCGACGGTCGATTCGCAGATCCTGACGCTCAAGGCCTCGGGCGCGGACACCTTCATCAACATCACGACGCCGAAGTTCGCGGCCCAGGCGATCCGCAAGGTCGCCGATTCGGGATGGAAGCCGCTGCACCTGCTGAACAACGTGGGCGCCTCGGTCGGTTCGGTGCTGACGCCGGCCGGCCTGGACAAGTCGATCGACCTCGTGACGGTGCAGTACTACAAGGACGCGACCGACCCGCAGTGGAAGGACGACCCGGCCATGCTGGAATGGCGCGCTTTCATGGCCCGCTACTACCGTGAAGGCAACGTCGAGGACGCCAGCAACATCTACGGCTACATCACCGCCCAGCTGATGGTCCAGGTGCTCAAGCAGTGCGGCAACGACCTGTCGCGCGAGAACATCAGGAAGCAGGCCGAGAACGTGAGGAACTTCAAGCAGTCGCTGCTGCTGCCGGGCATCACGATGAACACCGGCCCGGCCGACCACGCGCCGATCGAGCAGGCGCAGCTGTCGAAGTTCAACGGCAAGCAGTGGGTGCTGTTCGGGGAAGTGCTGGGCGGGGCCCAGTGAGGCGCGCGCCTCAGCGGCTTGCCGCCGGGGCGGCCGCGGACGCGGGCCGCGCGGCAACGCCCGGGGCCGGCAGCGCAGTCGGAATGGTCGCGGCCGCCGGCACAGCCGCCGGGGCGGCGGACGCGGCCGAAGCCGCGGGTAGGTCCGGTGCAACGCCGCCGGGCAGCGTCCAGGGCACTTCGGCCACGGGGCGCTGCTTGCCGATGGGCGTGGTGGCCTTGCCCAGCTTGACGGCGGCGATGTCTTCCTCGCTCGGGTACAGGCCGAGCAGCCAGTAGTCGAAGGCGCGCCGAGCGATCGGTGCCGCGTTCTGCGCGCCGAAGCCGGCGTTTTCCACGATCATGGCCACGGCGATCTTCGGATCCTCCGCGGGTGCGTAGGCGATGAACAGCGCATGGTCGCGATGCCGCTCGTCGATCTGCGAGGCGTTGTATTTCTCGCCCTGCTTGATCGCGATCACTTGCGCCGTTCCCGTCTTGCCGCCGCTGGTGTAGGGCGCCTTCAGGAAGGACCGGGCCGAGGTGCCCTCGATGTTCACGCCGACCAGCGCATTGCGGATGACGGCGATGTTCTCCGGCTTGGCGACGCGCTCCCCGATGGTCTGGTGCACCGCCGTCGCCGCCGGTGCGTGCGTCTGCACGTCCAGCACCTTCTGCACCAGGTGGGGCTTCATCTTCACGCCGTCATTGGCGACCGTGCCGGTCGCGAGCGCCATCTGCAGCACGGTGAAGTTGTTGTACCCCTGGCCGATGCCCAGCGAGATCGTCTCGCCCGCATACCACTTCTGCTGTTCGGGCTTGCGGTACGCCGCGCGCTTCCAGCGGGTGGACGGCAGCAGGCCGCGCGATTCGCCCTGGATGTCGATGCCCGTCAGCTCCCCGAAGCCGTAGCGGCCGAGCATGTCGTGCATCAGGTCCACGCCCATGTCGTTGGCCAGCACGTAGTAGTAGGTGTCGCAGGAGTGCACGATCGACTTGTACATGTCCACCACGCCGTGGCCGCCTTCCTTGTCGTCGCGGAAGCGATGGCCGCCGAACATGAAGAAGCCCGGGTCCGAGATCGCCTGCTGCGGGGTGCGCTTGCCGGTCTCCAGCGCGGCCAGCGCCATGAAGGGCTTATAGGTCGAGCCGGGCGCGTAGGTGCCTCGCAGCGCGCGGTTGAGCAGGGGCTTGTCCAGCGACTCGTTGAGCGCCACCCAGTTCTCGCTGTCGATGCCGTCCACGAACAGGTTGGGGTCGAACGTGGGCTTGCTGACGAAGGCCAGCACCTCGCCGGTTTTCGGGTCCAGCGCCACCATGGCGCCCCGGCGGTCGCCGTACAGGTCCTCGACGAGTTTCTGCAGCCTGATGTCGATGGACATCACCACCGTGTTGCCCGGCGTCGCGGGGTTGCTGGCCAGCTTGCGCACGGCCCGCCCGCCGGCCGACGTCTCGACCTGCTCCACCCCCGTGATGCCATGCAGCTGGTCCTCGTAGCTCTGCTCGATGCCCAGCTTGCCGATGTACTCCGTGCCCCGGTAGTTGGCCTGCTTGTCCTCGTCCCAATCCTCCATCAGCTTCTTTTCGGACTGGTTCACCCGCCCGATGTAGCCGATGACGTGGCTGGCCAGTTCGCCGTAGGGGTAGCTGCGGAACAGCCGCGCCTTGATGTCGACGCCCGGGAAGCGGTAACTCTGGGCGGCGAAGCGCGCCACCTCTTCGTCCGTGAGGCGGGTGCGGATGGGCAGCGACTCGAAGCTCTTGGATTCCTCCAGCAGCTTCTTGAACCGGCGCTTGTCGCGCGGCTGGATCTCGATCACCTGCGACAGCGCCTCGATCGTCTTGTCCAGGCTGGCCGTGAGGCGCGACGGCATGATCTCCAGCGTGTAGGCGGAGTAGTTGGTGGCCAGCACGATGCCATTGCGGTCCAGGATCAGGCCCCGGTTGGGGACGACCGGCACGATCGAGGTGCGGTTGCTTTCGGCCTGCTCGCTCAGGTCGGCGTGCCGCGCCACCTGCAGGTACACCAGCCGGCTGGCCAGCAGCAGGAAAGCCACCAGCACCACGATGCTGGCGACGAAGACGCGCACGCGAAAACGCGAAAGGTCGGCTTCGACGTTGCGCAGTTCGGTCATTGCTGCAGGGGGTGCATGGAGGAGGTGGAGAGGGTGCGACTCGGCGGGGGGCGCAAAGTTCTATAGCGGGCGGTTGGCGTCGGGGTCGGGCGCGCGCCGCTGGGGCGCCAGCAGCAGCACGCTGACCACCGGCCACAGCGCGGCCTCGATCAGCGGAGCCAGCAGGATCGTCAACCCGGGGAAGATGCCGCCCGCCAGCATGCGCACGGCCAGCTCGATGGCGTGGGCGGCGACGAACAGCGGCAGCACCTGCACGGCCTGCGACGGCACGCTGAACCACAGCAGCCGCCGGTGGATGGTGATCGCGAAAAAGCTCAGCGTCGTGTACGCCAGCGCGTGCTGCCCCAGCAGCGCGGCCTGGTGCACGTCCATCGCCAGCCCGAAGAAGAAAGCGGCGCCGATGCCCACGCGCAGGGGCTGGTGCACGCTCCAGAACACCATCACCAGGGCCAGCACGTCGGGCATCCAGGGCACGCGGCCCAGCGGCAGCATGTTGACGACCGCCGCGAGCAGCAGGCTGCCCCAGATGAAAAGGGGATTGGCGGGCAGCAGCAGCTGCTGGCCCGGGCGCATGATCATTCCAGCAGCCTCATTTCCTGGCGCCCTTCCTCACCGGAGCGGCGTCCTCGGGCTCCGGGCGGGGCGGCACGCTGGCGGCGCCGGCCTTGAGCACCATCACGTGCCGGGCGCCGTCCACCAGGGCCTGGGGCGAGCAGGTGATCCGCGCGAAGCCGGAATCGGCGCGGCGCTCCACCTTGTCCACGCGGGCCACGGGCAGGCCGGCGGGGTAGACCCCGTCCACGCCGCTGGTCGTGAGCAGGTCGCCGGGCTTCACATCGGCGTTGCCGGCCATGAAGCGCAGTTCCAGCGAGCCGGGCGACGCCGGGTCGCCATAGGCCACGCTGCGCGCGCCGGTGCGCACGTTCAGCACGGGGATGGCGTGGTCCCGGTCCGTCACCAGCGTCACCTCGCTGATCAGCGGGTGCACGCGCGTGACCTGTCCCAGCACGCCGGACTCGTCGATCACGGGCGAGCCGGCTTCGATGCCCTGGGCCAGGCCCTTGTCGATGATCACCTTGCGGGTGTAGGGGTCGGCCGCGTCATAGAGCACCTCCGCGGCGTCGCCGGGGGTCGTGACGCGCTCGCGCAGCGACAGGAGCTTGCGCAGGCGGTCGTTCTCCAGGGCCAGCTGCTCGACCTGGTTGGCGCGCTGCGATTGCAGGGCCAGCTTGGCCCGCGCCTGGGCCTCGGAGGACTGGGCGCTCGCGAGGGATTCGAAGTACTGCCCGCCATATCGGAACAGGAACACCGGCCGCATCGCCAGCCACTGCACGGGGTACAGCACGGTGGCCACCACCGCGCGCACCGGCTGGCCGACGCGAAACCGCGTGTCGGCGACCATCAGGAACACCGCGAGGGCGCTGAACACCATGAGCTTGGACAGGGCGGAGGGACCCTGCTTGAAGAAGGGCGGCGGGTTCCTGTCCAGCGTACCGAGCGGCATCGCTGCGTCCGACGGTTATTCGCTGGTGAAGATCGAGCCGAGGCGTTCCATGCGCTCCAGCGCGATGCCGCAGCCGCGCACCACGCAGGTCAGCGGGTCTTCGGCCACCAGCACGGGCAGGCCGGTTTCCTCGGCCAGCAGGCGATCGAGGTCGCGCAGCAGCGCGCCGCCACCGGTGAGCATCATGCCGCGCTCGGCGATGTCCGCGCCGAGTTCCGGCGGGGTGCTCTCCAGACCGTTCTTGACGGCCGACACGATGTTGTTCAGCGGGTCGGTCAGCGCTTCCAGGATTTCATTGGAGGAGATGGTGAAGCTGCGCGGCACGCCCTCGGAGAGGTTGCGGCCCTTCACTTCGATTTCCTTGACTTCGCTGCCCGGGAAGGCCGAGCCGATGTTCTTCTTGATCATCTCCGCGGTGGGCTCGCCGATCAGCATGCCGTAGTTGCGGCGGATGTAGCTGATGATGGCTTCGTCGAACTTGTCGCCGCCCACGCGCACGCTGCCCTTGTAGACCATGCCGCCCAGGGAGATGACGCCGACTTCCGTCGTGCCGCCGCCGATGTCGACCACCATCGAGCCGGACGCTTCGGACACCGGCAGGCCGGCGCCGATGGCTGCGGCCATGGGTTCCTCGATCAGGTACACCTCGCGCGCGCCGGCGCCGAGGGCCGACTCGCGGATCGCGCGGCGCTCCACCTGCGTCGAGCCGCACGGCACGCAGATGATGATGCGCGGCGAGGGCCGCATGATGGACCGGGGGTGGACCATCTTGATGAACTGCTTGAGCATCTGCTCGGTGACGGTGAAGTCGGCGATCACGCCGTCCTTCATCGGGCGGATGGCCTCGATGTTGCCCGGGACCTTGCCCAGCATCGCCTTGGCCTCGTGGCCGACGGCCTGGATGGTTTTCTTGCCCTGGGGCCCGCCTTCGTGGCGGATCGCCACCACGGACGGTTCGTCGAGGACGATGCCCTTGTCGCGCACGAAGATGAGGGTGTTGGCCGTGCCCAGGTCGATCGCCAGGTCGGTCGAGAAATAGCTTCGGAAAGCTCCGAACATCAGGAAGTCTCGTTTCTTCTGCGAAAAGGAGCCGCATACGCGGCAAAAAAGGCCGCTTTCGCGACCGTTGCACTAAAGGCGGGATAATACCCGATCCCCTGTGAATAACTGGCCTTTCGCGGGCCAAATTGTCGCGCTTACACCTGTTTTCCCCGCCATGGCACTGACCCCCCAAGACATCGCCCGGATCGCCAACCTCGCCCGGTTGGAACTGAATCCTTCCGAGAGCGAGCGCATGCTGACCCAAATCAACGGTTTCTTCGACATCGTGGAAAAGATGCGGGCTGTGGATACCTCCGGCGTCGAGCCGCTTTCGCACCCGGTGGCCGCCATCCAGGACGTGGCCCTGCGCCTGCGCGAGGACGTCGCCAGCGAGCCGGACAACCGGGAGGCGAACCAGCGCAGCGCCCCCGCCGTCGAACGGGGCCTGTTCCTGGTTCCCAAGGTGATCGAGTGATGGCCTTGCACGACCTGACCGTGGCCGAACTGGCCGCCCGGCTGGCGTCGAAGGAAGTTTCCGCGGTCGAGGCCGCGAAACACTTCCTCGCACGCGCCAAGGTGCATGAATCGCTGGGCGCCTACCTGGCCACCGACGAAGACGTAACACTTTCCCAGGCGCGGGCGGCCGACGAGCGCATCGCGTCCGGCGACAAGGCCGCCCTGCTGGGCGTGCCCATGGCGCACAAGGACATCTTCGTCACCCGGGACTTCCCGAGCACCGCCGGCTCGAAGATGCTGGAGGGCTACCGCTCGCCCTTCGACGCCACGGTCGTGGGCAAGCTCGCCGCCGCCGGCGTCGTCACGCTGGGCAAGCTCAATTGCGACGAGTTCGCGATGGGCTCGTCCAACGAGAACTCCGCTTTCCACCCGGTGAAGAACCCCTGGGATACCTCGCGCATCCCGGGCGGCTCCTCGGGCGGCAGCGCGGTGGCCGTGGCGGCGCGCCTCGCACCCGCCACGACGGGCACCGACACCGGCGGCTCCATTCGCCAGCCGGCGTCGTTCTGCGGCATCACGGGCATCAAGCCGACCTATGGCCGCGCGTCGCGCTACGGCATGATCGCTTTCGCCTCCAGCCTCGACCAGGCCGGGCCCATGGCGCGCACCGCCGAAGACTGCGCGCTGCTGCTGTCGGCGATGTGCGGCCCCGACCCGGACCGCGATTCGACCTCGCTCGACGTGCCGGCCGAGGACTTCACGGCGTCGCTGGGTGCCTCGATCGAAGGCCTGCGCATCGGCGTGCCCACGGAGTTCTTCGGCGAGGGGCTGTCCAGAGATGTCCGTTCGGCGATCGACGCCGCGCTCGCCGAGTACGTCAAGCTCGGTGCGAAGCTTGTCGAGGTCTCGCTGCCGCGCACCGAGCTCGCGATCCCCGTCTACTACATCATCGCGCCGGCCGAGGCTTCGTCGAACCTTTCGCGCTTCGACGGCGTGAAATTCGGCCATCGGGCGAAGCAGTACGGCGACCTGCTGGACATGTACAAGAAGACGCGCGCCGAAGGATTCGGCGACGAGGTCAAGCGCCGCATCATGATCGGCACCTACGTGCTTTCGCACGGCTACTACGACGCCTACTACCTGCAGGCGCAAAAGATCCGCCGCATGATCGCCGACGATTTCCAGCAGGCGTTCCGGCAGTGCGACGTCATCGCGGGGCCGGTCGCGCCGACGGTGGCGTGGAAGCTCGGCGAGCACGGCAACGATCCGCTGGCCGATTACCTGGCCGATATCTTCACGCTGCCCGGCTCGCTCGCCGGCCTGCCGGGCATGAGCATCCCCTGCGGCTTCGGCGCGGGCCGCATGCCGGTGGGGCTGCAGCTGCTCGGCAACTACTTCGCCGAGGGCAGGCTGCTCAACGCCGCGCACCGCTTCCAGCAGGCCACCGACTTTCACCTCCGTAAGCCGGAGGGGTATTGAGATGACTGCGAAACTCATTCAAGGCTACGAAGTCGTGATCGGCTTCGAAACGCACGCCCAGCTGTCCACGCAATCGAAGATCTTCAGCCGCGCACCCACCGCGTTCGGCGCCGAGCCCAACACGCAGGCCTGCGCGGTGGACCTGGCTTTGCCCGGCACGCTGCCGGTGATGAACCGGGGCGCCGTCGAACGCGCCATCGAGTTCGGCCTGGCCGTCAACGCGGCCATCGCCCCGAAGAGCATCTTCGCGCGCAAGAACTATTTCTACCCGGACCTGCCCAAGGGCTACCAGATCAGCCAGTACGAGATCCCGGTGGTGCAGGGCGGCGTGGTGGAGTTCTACCTCGAGACCGGCAAAGGCGCCGACGCGGCGCGGGAGAGGAAATCCGTGCGCCTGGTGCGCGCGCACCTCGAGGAAGACGCCGGCAAGTCGCTGCACGAGGACTTCGTCGGCCAGTCGGGGATCGACCTGAACCGCGCCGGCACGCCGCTGCTGGAGATCGTCACCGAGCCCGACATGCGCTCGTCGGACGAGGCGGTGGCCTACGCGAAGGAGCTGCACAAGATCGTCACGTGGATCGGCATCTGCGACGGCAACATGCAGGAGGGGTCGTTCCGCTGCGACGCCAACGTGTCGGTGCGCAAGCCCGGCGGGCCGCTGGGCACGCGCCGCGAGATCAAGAACCTGAACAGCTTCAAGTTCATGCAGCAGGCGATCGACTACGAGATCCGCTGGCAGATCGAGGAGATCGAGGACGGCCGCGCGATTCAGCAGGCCACGGTGCTGTTCGATCCCGACACCGGCGAGACGCGCGCCATGCGCACCAAGGAAGACGCCGCCGATTACCGCTACTTCCCGGATCCGGACCTGCCGCCGCTGGTGGTGCCGCCCGAATGGGTGGAGCGCGTTCGCTCCGAGATGGCGGAGCTGCCGCGGGTGATGGCAGCGCGCTTCGTCAAGGACTACGGCCTGCCGGAGTACGACGCCACGACCCTCACGCAGAGCAAGGCGATGGCGGCCTATTTCGAAGCTGCGGCCAAAGCCAGTGGGCAGCCCAAGCTGGCGAGCAACTGGATCATGGGCGAGCTGTCGCGGCGGCTTAACCTGGAGGACCGCGATATATCGACGTGCCCTGTCACCCCTGATCAACTCGCCTGGGCAATCGGTCGGATCGTTGACGGAACGATCAATAGCAACGCGGCGAAGAAGGTGTTGGATACCCTTTGGGCTGGGCAAGCTTCGATGGTGGCGAACTTGACGATGCCTATGGTGCAAGTCACGGCCGGTGCTGCAGCACACAAGACCGTTGACGATCTGATTGACAGCTTGGGCCTCAAGCAGATGAACGACGCCGGCGCGCTGGAAAAGATCGTCGACGACGTGATCGCCGCCAACCCCGACAACGTCGCGCAGTTCAGGGCCGGCAAGGACAAGGCCTTCAACGCGCTGGTCGGCCAGGCCATGAAAGCGAGCAAGGGCAAGGCAAACCCGGCCCAGGTCAACGAGCTGCTGAAGAAGAAGCTGGGCTAGGCATGCGCTGAACCAAGCTTCGGCCTCGGGCTCGCGCGGCTGTTGATCGCCTGCTGTGTTGGCGGCGAATCCGGGTGCGGGCGGGCTGTGGCGCGCGGTCGGGCCGTTGCGCGCCTTGAAAGACGCGCAAACATCTTCGGTGGACGGATTTGCGGCCTTGGGACTAGACGTGGTCCTTCCCGACGCTCCGGATACGCCCGCGCGCTTGTCGCGCGCGCGGCCGCAAACCGACCACCTGCGCCTCGGCCCGCCCTGATCGCGCGCCACAGCCCGCCCGCACCCGTATTCGCGGCTGACGGGGCGGCGGGCCGAGCATGCATGCGCGGTAGCGCTGACTCCTGCTGGCGAACCAACAACGTCTCCGCAAGGCTGCGCGCCGGTTGGCTGCGGCGCGCAATCAGGGCCCGCCGAGTTGGAGGTGGTCGGTTTGCGGCCGCGCGCGCGGACAGCGCGCGGGCTCATCCGGAGCGCGAGGTATCACTACGGGGAGTCCGAAGGCCGCAAATCCGTCCACCGCAAACGTGTCGGCGCTTTGGCGCCGAACGGCTGGACCGCGCGCCACAGCCAACCGGCGCGCTGCCTTGCCGCGTGCCTCCTCTCAACTCTCAGTAGCGCGCCAGTACCGCAGCTTTCCCGGCTACGGCTTGGCCGCCGCCGCTGCGGGCGATCCCCGTTGCGCCCAAAGCTCCTTGAGCTTGGCCAGTTCCTCGTCGAAGCGCGCGTTGATGCGCTTCTTCTCGTTGTCCTGGTTGGCGATGAAGCGTTCCTGCGCTTCCATGTGGTGCTGGTTTTCCTCGACCTGGCGCTTCAGCTGCGCCGGCACCCTGGACGGGTCGCCCTTGTAGAACTCCAGTTCGACGTTCAGCTTCTTTCGCTGCGCCGCCAGGTCGCTGTTGTACTTGCGGGCCGCGGCGATGGCGTTGTCCGCGAGCACCAGCGCGGTGGCGCGCTCCTTGTCATGGGCGGACCGGTCCGGGTAGCGCGTGAGCAGCGCGCGTTCGCGCTTCTTCTCTTCGGCGAGGCGGCTGCGTTCCTCGGCCGCATTGCGGGCCTTGTCCTCCTCGGCGGCGCGCTCCTGGGCGGTGAGCACCGGGCCGATCCTGCGCTTGACGGTGCCGCCCGGGGTGAGCTCCCTCTGCTCGCGGTCCAGGCACTCGGGAATGGGCCGGTCGGCGGTCAGGCGGCGGCCCTTGGCGTCCACGCAGGTGAAGATGGCCTGCGCGGAGGCCTGCGCGAGCAAGCCGCCCCACACCAAACCCGCAGCGATGCTTCGTCCCAACGAACCCGGCACGTTGTGTCCTTATTCGACTCCGTAGCGCCTGCGATATTCGAGCACCTGCTCATGGTGCGCGCCCAGGCTGTCGCCACTGTGTTGTTCCAGATAGTGGAGCAAATCCGCAAGCCGCGCAATCGCGCATACCTTGAGCCCCAGCTGGTCGCGCACGTACTGCACGGCGCTGTGGTCGACGTCCCGGCCGCCTTCGGTGGCCTTCTCCTGCCGGTCCAGCGCGATCGCCACCGCATGCGGCGTGGCGCCTGCGGCCCGGATGATCGCGATCGATTCGCGCGCCGCCGTCCCCGCCGACATCACGTCGTCCACGATCAGCACCTTGCCCTGGACAGGGGCGCCCACCAGCGTCCCGCCCTCGCCGTGGTCCTTGGCTTCCTTGCGGTTGTAAGCGTAAGGCACGTTGCGCCCCAGGCGCGCCAGCTCGATCGCGACGGCGGCGGCCAGGGGGATGCCCTTGTACGCCGGCCCGAAGATCATGTCGAACTCGATGCCAGAAGCCAGGATGCGTTGTGCATAGAATTGCGCGAGCCGCCCGAGCTTGGCGCCGTCGTCGAACAGGCCGGCGTTGAAGAAGTACGGGGACATGCGGCCCGCCTTGGTCTTGAACCGGCCGAATCGCAGCACGCCGGAATCCACCGAGAACTGCACGAAATCCTGGGCCAGTTTGTCCTGGTCCGCCTCTTTGACCGTCATGGGAAATTCCTTGTTCAGACTGACCAGCCTCAACTTGAACGGCATCCGCTCGGCCGCAACGAAGGGCGTGGAAGCCTGGCTTGCAAAAACCAAGCCGGATTGTATTTGCCTGCAGGAGGTGAAGGCCCAGGCGGCGGACGTGTCAGGCCGCTTCGAGGAGCTGGCCGGCCTGAAGGGATACTTCCACTTCGCTGAGAAGAAAGGCTACTCCGGCGTCGCGGCGTACACCCGACATGCTCCCAGCGACGTCGTGATCGGCTATGGCTCGCCCGAGTTCGACGCCGAGGGGCGTTACGTGGAACTGCGCTTCGACACGCCCCGGCGCAAGTTCTCCCTGATCAGCTGCTACTTTCCGAGCGGGTCCTCCGGCGAGGAGCGTCAGCAGGCCAAGTTCCGGTTCCTGGCGCAGCTCGACCCGCACCTGGCCCGCCTGAAGCGCCAGCGTGACTTCATCCTCTGCGGGGACATCAACATCGCGCACAAGGAGCAGGACCTGAAGAACTGGCGCAGCAACCGCAAGAACAGCGGCTTCCTGCCCGAGGAGCGGGCCTGGATGACAAAGTTGTTGGACGAAACGGGCCTGGTGGACGTGTATCGCCACCTCCAGCCCGATACCACCGAGGAGTGCTACACGTGGTGGAGCAACCGCGGCCAGGCCTACCTGAACAACGTGGGCTGGCGGCTGGACTACCACCTCGCGACGCCCGAAGTGGCCCGGCTGGCGCGCAGGGAATCGATCTACAAGACGGAGAAGTTCTCCGACCATGCGCCGATCACGGTGGAGTATGACCTGGCGCTCTGACGCCCGGATACCGCAGCGGGATTTCGACAGCGCTTACAGCTTGCGCAGCACGAAGGGGTAGGGCCGTGGCGGGTCCTTCTCTTCCTGCCAGGTGCCGCGGATCACGCGGCCGCACGAGCCTTCGGCCACTTCGCCGGTCCACACGCCGCTGATGTGGGTGCCGTCGGCCGACTCCTCCATCATGAATTCGCCCTCGTCCAGTTCACCGGCGAGCAGCGACCGCTCGCCGTTGCGGTTGATCATGCCGCTGACGCGGCCTTCGTCCTCCGGATGCTTTTCCATCAGCACCGTGGCCCCGCGCGGCAGGCCCTCGAACTCGGCGCGCCACAGGCCGAGCAGGTGGCCTTGCGTCACCTGGGCCGCGGCCGGGCACGGCGGGGCGGCGAGCGCGGCGGCGGGGCCGGCCAACAGGGCGACCGCGGCCAGCGCGGAAAGGATAGTGCGATAAATCATGGTGGCAGGACTATAGTGGCCGATCCATTCCGGGAGGCAGCCATGGGACGTGACGAACCGGCGCTGGACGTGGCCGTCATCGGCGGGGGCCTGGCCGGTGTGATCGCCCTGCATTACGCGCGCCGGGCCGGCCTGCGGGCGCTGGTGTTCGAGCGGCAGGCCGGTGTGGGCGGGCTGTGGCGCGAACTGCCGGCCTGGCAGGACATCCAGATCGGCGCGTCCGACTGGCAGCTGGGCGACCTGCCGCTGGCGGGCACGTTCCAGCCCCACATCCTTGCCAACATCCAAGCCTGGGTCGGGCGTTTCGGGCTGGCCGACGGCGTCCGGCTGGATTCGCCCGTGTCCCGCGTGCGGCAGGAGGAGGGCGGCTGGGCGTTCGAGACGCCGCAGGGCACGGTACGCGCCCGGCACCTCGTCGCCGCCACCGGGGTCCACAACATCCCCGTCATCCCGTCCGTCGTGCGCGAGGCCGGAACGGTACGCGAACTGCACTCGAGCGCGCTGCGCGAGCCCGGCGACGTGGCGGGGCGCGACGTGGTCGTGGTCGGCGGCGGCGCCTCGGCCTTCGACCTGCTCGACCTGTGCCTGGCCCATGGCGCGCGCACGATCACGTGGGTCTATCGCGGCCTGCGCTGGTTCACGCCGACCGGCAAGCCCAAGCACGTCGCCGGCAGCGTGCGGGGGTTCGCGCGGCTGCAGGCCAGCGGCATGACGCCCGCGCAGCAGAACGACGCGATCCGCGGCGAGATGCTCGCGCGTTACGCCAAGTTCGGACTGCAGGAGATCGCGCCGGCGCGGCCCCTCGACGTGCTGCACGACCAGCTGATCCCCGGCCGCCATCGCATGCTGGCGAACTTCGGCTCGATCCGGCGCTTGCGCGGCTGCGTCGAGCGCGTGGCCAGGCGAACAATCACCGTGAGCGGTGGCGAGCAGGTCGATGCCGACCTGCTGCTGTGGGGCACCGGCTATGCGGTGGACCTGTCTTACTTCGAGTCGCCGGCGATCGCGGCGATCCGCGACACGCAGACCCTGGCGAGGCGCTGCGGCGGCCTCGTGCGCAGCCTGGACGCACAGAACCTCCACTTCCCGGGCGTCGGCCTGGACGGCATCGGCTCGGCGTCCTGGGCCTATTCGCTGAACTTCCGCACGATCATGTCGCATATCCGCGGCGCGGCTGGACATGGTCCCCGTGCCGCACAGAGTCAACCACTTCGCGCTGGTGGACTACCTGGCCGAGCGTGACCCGGACAGCTTTCCGGCCGGTCAATGGCGCACGCAGTACCGCGCCCTCGCGCTCGAGACGCCGGACGACCGGCCCTACCCGATCCCGTGAGCGGATGCATCCGCCGCCGCGGCGGCCGCGGCCGAGTCCACCGCCTTCTTCGCGAACTCCGCGCGCAGCGCCTTGAGCTTCTCGCGCGGGTCTTCCCGGGTGGTGGCCTGCTCCAGCGCCATCTCGGCGATGAAGCGGCTGGGCTGCGCGGAGATCATTTCGCGGCCCTTCTTTCGCTTCTTGGTCCAGCTCACGGCGAGCGAGCGCTGGGCTCGCGTGATGCCCACGTACATCAAGCGCCGCTCTTCCTGCAGGCGCTGCAGCAGGCCCTCGGACATCGGCCCGTCCGCGCGGCCGGTGGGGTTGTCGTCGTCGCCCAGCTTGAATGGCAGCAGCCCCTCGGTCACCCCCACCAGCATCACGTGCGGCCACTCCAGGCCCTTGGCGGCGTGCAGCGTCGAGAGCGTGACCACGTTCTGGTCCTGTTCGCGTTCACTGATCGTGGAAAGCAGGGCGATGGTCTGCGCCACTTCCAGCAGGCTCTTCTTCTCGCTGGCGATGGAAACCCCGGCGGTGTCGTCGATCTCCCCGCCGGCTCGCTGCGACATCCAGTCGCAGAACTCCAGCACGTTGGTCCAGCGCGAGGCCGCCACCTTCTCGTTGTCCTCGCCGTCGTACAGGTGCTTCTCGTAGCCGATGTCCTTGAGCCACTCCAGCATGAACGCGCGCGCGTCCTCGGCGCCATGCGTGTGGCGGGCGCGGAACTCCAGGTCGTTCACGTAGCGGCCGAATTCGTGCAGGCTGCCCACGGCCTTGGCGGGCAGGACGGCGCCCAGCGAGGAGGAGAACAGCGCCGCGAACAGGCTCTGGCGGTATTTGCCGGCGAAGGTGCCCAGGTTCTGCAGGGTCGTGTGGCCGATGCCGCGCTTGGGCGTGGTGACGGCGCGCAGGAAGGCCGGATCGTCGTCGTTGTTGATCCACAGGCGGAACCAGGCGCACAGGTCCTTGATCTCGGCCCGGTCGAAAAAGCTCTGGCCGCCCGACACCTTGTAGGGGATCTGGGCCTTGCGCAGGGCCTGCTCGAACACCCTGGCCTGGTGGTTGGCGCGGTACAGCACCGCGAAGTCCCTCCAGTCCTGGCTGAGGCCGCTGGCGCGGGTGGACTGGATGCGTGCGACCACGCGCTCGGCCTCGTGCTCCTCGTTGTCGCAATCCACCACGCGCACCGGCTCGCCTTCGCCGAGTTCGGAGAACAGCGTCTTGGGGAACAGCTTGGGGTTGGGGCCGATGACGTTGTTGGCGGCGCGCAGGATCGCGCTCGTGGAGCGGTAGTTCTGCTCCAGCTTCACCACCTTCAGCTGGGGAAAGTCCACCGGCAGGCGCTTGAGGTTGTCCAGCGTCGCGCCGCGCCAGCCGTAGATCGACTGGTCGTCGTCGCCCACCGCGGTGAAGCGGCCCTTGCCGCCCACCAGGAGCTTGAGCACCTCGTACTGGGTGGCGTTGGTGTCCTGGTATTCGTCCACCAGCACGTGGCCCAGCTGCGCCTGCCACTTCTCGCGCACCTGCGCGTGCTGCTGCAGCAGCTTGAGCGGCAGGCCGATCAGGTCGTCGAAATCCACGCTCTGGTAGGCGGACAGGCGCTCTTCATAGCGGCCCATGATGCGCGCGGTGATCTTCTCGTTGTCGTCCTTCGCCTGGGCTTCGGCCTGGGCGGCGGTGAGGCCCATGTTCTTCCACAGGCTGATCGCCCATTGCCACTGGCGCGCAGTGGCCGCGTCGGTGGTGCCGCCGGCGTCCTTCAGGATGCTCGTCACGTCGTCGCTGTCGAGGATCGAGAACTGGGGCTTCAGGCCCAGCGCCGCGCCGTCCTGGCGCAGCATGCGCACGCCCAGCGCGTGGAAGGTGCAGACGAGGACATCCTTCGCGTCGCGGCCGATCAGGCTCTTCGCGCGCTCGCGCATCTCGGCGGCCGCCTTGTTGGTGAAGGTGATGGCGGCGATGCGCTTGGCCTCCAGCCCGGCCTGGATCAGGCGCGCGATCTTGTGCGTGATCACGCGAGTCTTGCCCGATCCGGCGCCGGCCAGCACCAGGCATGGCCCGTGCATGTAATTGACAGCTTCTTGCTGCGCGAGGTTCAGGCCTGCGGACATCGGGACGGGGCGGGAGGGTGCTGCGGGAGGGAAGCCGGGGATCATACCGGCGCACGGCGCCAGCCCCCTGACAGGCCGGCCCGCGTGTTGCGGGGACAATACGCCCGTGCTTGACATCCTGTTGGTCACCTTCCCGTTTTTTGCCCTGGTGCTGGCCGGCTACATCGCCGCGCGCAAGCGCCTGCTGCCGCTCGACGCGATCCCCGGCCTGAACACCTTCGTGCTGTATTTCGCGCTGCCCTGCATGCTGTACCGCTTCGGCGCCAGCACGCCGGTGGCGCAGCTGCTGGATGCGGCGGCGGCCTCGGTCTGGCTGCTGTGCGCGCTCGCATCGGTCGCCTTCGTGGTCTGGGCCAGCCGCAATTCGCGCATCGGCTGGAACGACGCGTCCTTCGGCGCGCTGGTGGCGGCGTTCCCCAACACCGGCTTCATGGGGGTGCCCCTGCTGGTCGCGCTGCTCGGCGCGCAGGCCGCCGGGCCGGCCATCCTCACGATCCTGATCGACCTGGTGGTCACCAGTTCGCTGTGCATCGCGCTGTCGCGCCTGGACGGCGCGGACGTCCACGGCGCGGAGGTCGCCGCGATGAAGGCGCTCAAGGGCATGGCGCTCAACCCCATGCCCTGGTCGATCCTGCTGGGGGCCGCGGCATCGGCGCTGCATTTCGAGCCGGTGAAGCCGGTGGCGCAGACCATCAGCCTGCTGGCCGATTCGGCCTCGCCGGTGGCGCTGTTCACGATCGGTGCGGTGCTCTCGCGGTCCCAGTACATTGCCGCGCTGGAGAAGCACGACTCCATGCCCTGGCGCGACTTCGTCCCCGTCGCGCTGTTCAAACTGCTCGCGCATCCGCTGCTGGTGTGGGGCGCGGGCAGCCTCGCCATCGCGCTGGGCCTGCCGCTCCAGCGATTCGCGCTGACGGTGATGGTGCTGGTGGCCGCGCTGCCCTCGGCAAGCAACGTCGCGCTGCTGGCCGAGCGCTTCGGCGCCGACACCGGCCGCATCGCGCGCATCATCCTGCTCACGACCGCGGCGGCTTTCCTCACCTTCTCCGCGGCGGTGGCGCTACTCAAGTGACGCGCCGCCGGCGTCCACCGGGCTGCTCGACCATGACCGGGCGCTGCGGACTGGGTTAAGCTCATGCTCGTCCTGAACTGACATGCCCGATGAATCGCTCCTAGTCATTTTGCTGATGTTGCCGTTCGCGGGCAGCGTCGCCGCAGTCGTTCCTTCCTCCCGGGCGCGCGACGCCGCGGCGTGGGTGGCTGCGACCGTATCGCTCCTGGCCCTGGCATTGACGGTCAGCCTGTATGGCCGCATGAACGCAGGCGATGTCGTGCGGCTGAAGGTTCCGTGGGTGCCGGCAGCAGGCCTGGATTTCAGCCTGCGCATGGATGGCCTGGCATGGATGTTCTGCCTGCTGGTCACCGGCGTCGGCTTCCTCGTCGTCCTCTACGCGCGCTACTACATGTCGCCGCGCGATCCGGTCGCGAGATTCTTTGCATTCTTCCTGGCTTTCATGGGTTCGATGCTCGGCGTGGTCCTGTCGGGCAATCTCATCCAGCTGGTGTTCTTCTGGGAACTTACCAGCGTTTTCTCCTTCCTGCTCATCGGCTACTGGCACCACAACCCCGCGGCGCGCGACGGCGCTCGCATGGCCCTCATCATCACGTCGGCGGGGGGGCTGTGCCTGTTCGGCGGCGTGCTGCTGCTCGGCCGCATCGCGGGCAGCTACGACCTGGATGCGGTGTTGCAGGCGGGCGACCGCATACGCGCACATTCGCTGTACGTGCCGGCGCTGCTGCTGGTTGCCGGTGGTGCCCTGACCAAGTCCGCGCAGTTCCCTTTCCACTTCTGGCTGCCCCAGGCGATGGCGGCGCCGACGCCGGTGTCGGCCTACCTTCACTCGGCGGCGATGGTCAAGCTGGGCGTGTTCCTGCTGGTGCGGCTCTGGCCGGCACTGGCGGGCACCGACGCGTGGATGGGGGTGATCGGCACCGCCGGACTGGTCACCCTGGTCTTCGGCGCCTACGTCGCCATCTTCCAGCACGACCTGAAAGGCCTGCTGGCGTATTCCACCGTGAGCCATCTCGGTCTGGCCACCGCGCTGCTCGGGCTGAACAGCCCGCTCGCGCTGGTGGCCGCCGTATTCCATGTGATGAACCACGCGACCTTCAAGGCCTCGCTCTTCATGGCGGCCGGAATCATCGACCATGAATCGGGCACCCGGGACATCCGGCGGCTGTCGGGCCTGTATCGGTTCATGCCGATCACCGCGACGCTGGCGATGGTTGCCGCCGCGGCGATGGCGGGCGTGCCGCTGTTGAACGGCTTCCTCTCCAAGGAGATGTTCTTTTCCGAGTCGCTGCGCGTGGAGGGCCCGATCCGGGCGATGAACGTGGCGCTGCCCATCATCGCAACGGTCTGGGGCATGTTCAGCGTTGCCTACTCGCTGCGATTCATCCACGGCGTATTTTTCGGGCCGCCGCCGGTGGGGCTGCCGCGGGTGCCGCAAGAGCCCCCACGCTGGATGCGCTTGCCCATCGAGCTGCTGGTGTTGGCCTGCCTCGTCGTCGGCATCCTGCCGACGCTCACCATCGGCCCGATCCTGGAAATCGCGGTGCGTTCAGTGCTGGGCCCCGAGGTGCCGCCCTACAGCCTGGTGGTCTGGCACGGCTTCACGGTTCCGCTCATGATGAGCATGCTGGCCCTTGGCGGCGGCGCGGTGCTCTATTTCCTGTTGCAGCGGCACCTGGCGCGTGGACAGGATGGCACGCCGCTGCTGCCCTCGGTCCAGGGCCGCCATGTCTTCGACAGCATCCTGGCCGCGGTGTCATGGCGATGGGCAAGGGCGATCGAGCGATTCATGGGCACACGGCGCCTGCAATCGCAGCTCGGCCTGTTGCTGCTTTTTGCGCTGGCGGCCGGCCTGTGGCCCGTGTGGGCACGCGGTTTGCAGTTCGGGGCGCTGCCTCCCACGCCGGTGGACACGGCGTTCCTGCTGATGTGGGCCGTCGGCATGGCCTGCGCGATGGGTGCGGCGTGGCAGGCCAAGTTCCACCGGCTGGTGGCGCTCTTGCTCGCGGGTGGCGCCGGGCTGGTGGTCTGCCTCACGTTCGTCTGGCTCTCCGCGCCGGACCTGGCGCTGACGCAGATCCTCGTCGAGATCGTGACCACCATCTTGTTGCTGCTGGGGCTGCGCTGGCTGCCGCAACGCATGCCGGCACGCAGGAGCGCGGCCTCCATCCGCGCTGCGCTGCCGCGCCGGGCACGAGACCTGGCTGTGGCGATCGGCGCGGGCTGCGGCCTGGGCCTCATCGCTTACGCTGTGATGACACGGCCGCTGCCGGACGGCGCCGTGTCGCGGTACTTTCTCCAGAATGCCTGGCCCTTGGGTGGCGGCACCAACGTGGTGAACGTCATCATCGTCGACTTCCGTGGGTTCGACACGCTGGGCGAAATTTCCGTGTTGTGCGTGGTGGCCATCACCGTGTATTCGCTGCTGCGCCGGTTCCGTCCGGCGCCGGAAAGCGTCGCGCCCCTGGCGCAGCGTGCCGGCCAGAACCGTGTCACCCAGCGGGAAGACCTCGCGATCCCTGCATTCATCATGCGCTGGATGTTCCCGGGCATCAGCGTGCTGGCGCTCTACCTGCTGCTGCGCGGACACAATTTGCCGGGCGGCGGGTTCGCCGCGGGCATCACCATGGCCGCCGGCATCATCCTGCAGTACATGGCCGGCGGCACGCGCTGGGCGGAGGACCACCTTCGCATTCGCCCGCTGAGCTGGATGATGGTGGGCCTCCTCCTGGCGGTCGGCACGGGCGCTGGCTCCTGGCTGGCCGGATATCCGTTCCTCACCTCCCACCTGTTCCACTTCCAGGTTCCGTTGCTGGGCGAGCTGCACCTGCCCAGTGCTTTCTTCTTCGACCTGGGCGTCTATTTCCTGGTGGTGGGAGCAGCCGCGCTGCTCCTGACGGCGCTCGGGCACCAATCGACGCGGGCGCACCGCACGTGGGACAGACCCTGATGGAAATCATCGTCGCCCTCGGGATTGCGGTGCTGACAGGATCGGGCGTCTGGCTGATCCTGCGGCCGCGCACGTTCCAGGTCATCGTCGGGTTGTCGCTGCTCTCCTACGGCGTCAACCTGTTCATCTTCGTGATGGGCTGGGTGCGTGGCGGGGCCGCGCCGTTCGTCTCGACAGGGCATGCCCCTGACCCTGCCAGTTTCGCGGATCCCCTGCCGCAGGCCCTGGTCCTCACGGCCATCGTGATCGCGTTTGCAACCACGGCGCTGCTGCTGGTGGTGCTGCTGGCCGCAAGGGGTCTCACCGGCACCGATCACGTGGATGGACGGGAGCCGGACCAGTGAGCCAGCTCGCCCAGCACCTGATCATCCTGCCGATCCTCGTGCCGCTGCTCGCCGGCGCGTTGCTCCTGGTCATCGACGAGCCGCGCCACAAGCTGAAGGCCTCCGTCAGCGTGGCAGCGGTGCTCCTGTTGCTCGTGGCGGCCGGAACACTGGTTGCGCGGGCCGATGCGCCCGTCACGCACGTGTACTCGCTGGGCGCCTGGGCCGCCCCGATGGGAATCGTGCTGGTGGCCGACCGGCTGGCCGCGCTCATGGTGCTCCTCACGGCGGTGCTCGGCCTTGCCGCATTGGTGTTCGCCCTCGCACGCTGGCACCGCGCAGGGCCCCAATTCCATGCGCTGTTTCAATTCCTGCTTGCCGGGCTGAGCGGAGCCTTCCTGACGGGAGATCTTTTCAACCTGTTCGTGTTTTTCGAACTGCTGCTGGCCGCCTCGTACGGCCTGGCCTTGCATGGCAGCGGGGCGCCCCGGGTGCGCGCCAGCCTCCATTACATCGTGATCAACCTGGCGGCGTCGCTGTTGTTCCTGGTGGGCGTGAGCCTGCTGTACGGCATGGCCGGCACCTTGAACATGGCCGACCTGGCCGTGCGGTTGCCAAGGCTGGCGGCCGAAGACCGGTCGCTGCTGGAAGTCGGCGCGGCCACGCTGGCGGTCGCGTTCCTGGTCAAGGCGGGCATGTGGCCCCTCGGCTTCTGGTTGCCTGCCACCTACACGTCCAGCAGCGCGCCGGCGGCGGCGCTTTTCTGCATCCTGAGCAAAGTGGGGATCTACGCCCTGGTCCGTGTCTGGTTCGTGGTTTTCAGCGAGGGCCCGGGCGCGGAGCTGATCGCCTACGGCGGCATGGCGACCCTCGTGTTCGGCATCGTGGGCATGCTCGGCTCCCAGGATCTGGGGCGCATCGCGAGCTTCAGCCTGGTCATCTCATCGGGCACGCTCCTGGCGACCATCGGCGTCGGGGGGGCGGACGTCATCGCCCCGGCGCTTTTCTACCTGGTGACATCCACTCTCGGCACGGCGGCACTGTTCCTCCTGGTGGAGCTGATAGAACGCTCGCGAGCGCCCGGAGCGAACCTGCTGGCGGTGACCGCCGACGCGTTCAACGTGGACGACGATGCGGAGCCGCAGGAGTTGGTCGGGGTCCTGATCCCTGCCACGATGGCCGTGCTGGGGCTGGCCTTCGCTTTCGCCGCTTTGCAGATCGCGGGGCTGCCACCGCTGCCCGGCTTCCTGGCCAAGTTCTCCATGATGGCCAGGGTGCTGGACCCGCCCGGCGTTTCGGCCGGCGCGTGGGTTTTACTCGCCCTCGTGATGCTGTCCGGGCTGGCGGCGGTGATTGCCCTGGGACGTGCGGGAGTGCGCATTTTCTGGGCCGACTCCGGCCGGACCGCTCCGCGCGTTCGCCTGATCGAAATACTGCCCGTGGCCGGCCTCATGGCCGTGTGCCTGGTGCTGACCGTTTTCGCCGGGCCGGCCATGGATTATTTGCATGAGGCGGGGGATGCCCTGCAGCCACCGGCCAACTACATCGGGGAGGTCCTGCGTTCGCCATGAGACGCCTTGTTCCACATCCGCTACTCACACTCATGCTGCTCTTGATGTGGATCGTGCTGAACGACAGCACGGAGGCCGCGCACGTCCTGCTCGGCCTGCTGATGGCGCTGGTCGGGGGCGTTGTGTACGCCCGGCTGGAGCCGTCCCCCGCCAAGATGGGCCGTTTCGTGGTGCCCGCCGCCATGCTGGCCTGGCTGGTGTTCGTGGACATCGTCCGCTCGAACATCGCTGTATTGCGCATCGCGCTGATGCTGCCCGCCCCGGGCCGGATTGCGGGATTCCTTTCGATCCCGCTGGAGCTGCGCGATCCCCGCGGACTGGCGGTACTCGCCGGCATCGTCACCGCGACGCCCGGGACGTCCTGGGCGCACTACGAGGCCGCCGCCAACGTACTCACGCTGCACGTGCTCGACCTGGTCGACGAAGAGGCCTGGGTTCGGCAATTCAAGGACCGCTACGAGCGCCGACTGATGGAGATCTTCCCATGAACGCGTCTTTTCTCGACACCGCCGCCTTCGCCGCCCAGGTCCTCATCGGGCTCGCGGTCGTATTCGCTGCCACCCGCCTGGTGATCGGGCCTCGTGCGCAGGACCGTGTCCTGGCGATGGACACCCTCTACGTGAATGCGATGCTGCTGATCCTCACGCACGGTCTGCGCACGGGGAATCCGTACGTGTTCGAATCGGCGCTCGTGATTGCCGTGCTGGGCTTCGTCTCGACAGCGGCCCTGGCCAAGTTCCTGCTGCGCGGCGAGGTGATCGAATGAACACACTCGCGGGCATCCTGGTGGTCCTGGGCGCGCTGCTCGCGCTGGCCGGCTCCCTGGGCCTGCTCACGCTGGGATCGTTCTACGAGCGGGTCCACCCGCCAACCATGGGAGCCACGCTCGGCACCGGATTCATCCTGGTCGCCTGCGTCGTTCATTTCAGCGACATGCAGGATCGTCTGGTCCTGCACCACCTCCTGATCGGCGTCTTCATGGTCGTCACCACCCCGGTGACCTACATGATGCTCGTTCGAGCCGCGCTTCACCGGGATGCTGCGCAAGGGCAGGACCTTCTCGCATCCAGCCGCCGAGCCGGACCGGCTGCCGGGGCGTCGGAGGAAGGCCAAGGCTGATGGGCTGATTCCGCCGCAGGCCGTCCGGTCTTGCGGCGGCCTGGCGAGCATCCCTCACTCGACGTAGACTGGCCTGCATGACGGTTTCCTGAAGGCGAGGCCCGCGCCTGCGCGGGGTGACGGCTCTGAAGTCATCATCCGAGGTGCACCATGAACCCACTGAATCGCATCCTGGCGGCCACCGATCTGTCCGCTCCGGCCCGCCATGCCGTCGAACGCGCGGCCCTGGTCAGCAAGGAAACGGGGGCCACGCTCGACCTGCTGCACGTCGCAAACCTCGCGCCGCTGGAGCGGCTGCGCCAACTGATGGGCGCAACGCCGGCCGCCATGGAAGAGCGGGTACTGGATGCCGCACGGCAAAGGCTCAACGACCTGACGGCCGCGCTCCAGCAACGCTTTGGCGTCGCTGCCTGTCCCCATGTCGTCAAGGGCGCCTTGCTGGCGGAACTGGGCAAGAGGGCCGATGCTTCGGCGGCTGGCCTGCTGGTTTGCGGCGCCAGGGGCGAAAGCGTCGTCCGCCGCTTCACGCTGGGAACAACGGCCGTGCGTTTGCTGAGCACGGCGACCTGCCCCGTCCTGATGGTCAAGCAGCCGCCTCACGAAGCCTACCGGCGGCTTCTGGTGCCGGTCGATTTCTCGCCCTCGTCGCTGCGGGCCATCGGCCACGCACGCGCCATCGCGCCCCGCGCGGAAATCGTGTTGCTGCACGCATTCGATGTGCCGTTCGAGGGGAGCCTGCGCTACGCCAGCGTGGACGAAGGCACCATCAATCACTATCGGATCGTCGCCAAGCAGGAGGCGGCCCGGAAGCTGCAGGCCCTTTGCCACGAAGCCGGGCTGGACCCCGATGGCGCCAGCCTCGTGGTCGTGCACGGCGATCCGACCTTGCGCATCGTCGAGCAGGAAGAGGAGCGGGATTGCGATTTGATCGTCATCGGCAAGCACGGGGACAACCTGCTCGAAGAGATGTTCCTCGGCAGTGTTTCCAAACACGTACTGGCCGAATCCCAGGGCGATGTGATGGTTTCGGTGTAGCTTGCAGGAAGCCGGGTATCGACTCGAAGGCGTGATGTTCCACGAAGCACGCTTCGATGCGCCGATCCGCCCCATCGTCGCGGGGACGGTGGGGCGGGCCAGGCTCGAAGCGATCCGCGGCCTGCGATAGGCCGCGTCAGCCGCTTACTTGCCGAAAGTCAGGTACAGCGGATCGTCACCGGTCGCGTGGCGGACCTGCGCGTTGTCGAAGGCGGCGAAGCCGAAGCCGTACCTGGCCTTCAGGTCGGCGAACTGCACGTCGAACTTGCTCCCGGTGACGAGCTTGCGGCTCACCACGGCGGTGCGCACGCCGTTGTTCCAGGTCTCGACGACCTTGACGTCCGCGCGGTCGCCCTTGAGGCCGTTCATGAAGAACGAGGCCACTTCGTCGCCCGCCTTGAAGTTGTCGACGAAAGGAACTTCCGTGCCGCGCTTGATGCCGTAGGTGCCGCCGGCGTTGGCGGCCTTGCCGTCGGGGTTCATGAACTCGGGCTTGCCGTTGACCAGCTTGAGGGGGGTGTAGTCGCCTTGCGCGTCCTCGTTCTTGCGCCCGGCGTTCGGGGCCGTCTTCGGGTCGTAGCGGGTGTCGTCGACATACTGGTCGTCCACGAAACCCATCGGCACGGTGCGCTGGCCCTTGACGTGCCAGATGTCACCCAGCTGGCCGGGGCCGGGGGTGTACTTGTTGCCGTAGGGCTTGCCCTGGCCCAGGTGGCAGGTGGCGGCGCAGCCCTGCTCGTCGAAGCCCTTGATCGAGTTGTTGATGTTCCAGATCATCGCCCACTTGTCTTCGTAGAACATGTTGTCGTCGCCGCCCTTGTCGGCCGGGTCCTTCAGCTGCTTCCAGGTGCCGTCCGCCTGCTTCTGGAAGGGGCCTCGCCGCACGGAGTTCGTCGGGTCCTTGTATTGCACCAGCATGTACAGCGTGTCCGCGGTGTACGCCGCCTTGATCGTGCCGGTGGTCTTGCCGGTGCCGCCGAAGTTGGCGCCGTCGTTCACCTCGACGCTCAGCCCCTGGGCCCGGGCCCACACCGGGTCGGCAGCCAGCGCCGCCGGGTTCACGGCAGTTGCCTTGACCGCGGCCAGCGTGTTCGCGGCCACCTTCTCCTGGACCACCGAGTTGCAGCCCGTCAAAGCGAGGGCGGCGAAAGCGGCGGCCGTCAGCGTCAGGTTCAGTCTTGATTTCATCGTCTTCTCTCCGTTGCGAATACACATCCGACGGAGCGTCCCTGGGAACAAACCAATCAGCCGCCGGCCCGATTCGATTGGGCGCCTGGAACTTGGGACCAAAATTGACAAATGTCAGTCGCGAAAAAGTATGGGAAAACTCCTACCGGATGCCTTGGGGAACGAAGCGAACCGCGAGCCCTTGCGGCGTGACGGTGATCTCGCCCGGCTCGAACCCCATCGTGGCGGCCAAAGCCAGGTCCTGCGGTCGCAGCGTGTGCAGCACGACTTCCGCCAGCGCCTGCTCGGACAGCTGACGCAGATAGGCGTCGAGCAGGCGCGCGCCGTCCGGGCCGAGGCCTTCCATGCGCACGGCGTTGACACGGATCCGGTGGGCGCGGATCGAATGGTCCGCGCGTTCGTAGCGCAACGCGAAGTCCACGTCCACGCTGCCCGCGTACCGGCGCCGCAACGCCGGGCCGGCGGCGTGGACCGGCAGCTCGGTGGCCAGGCGATTGAGTTCCGGCAGCAGGCGCACGGACGGCGCCTGCATTTCCACCTCCAGCAGTCCGGCGACCGGGTAGCGCAGCGGAAAGCGTTGCTCGAGCACGCGTTGCAGCTGCTGCGCTGAAACGGTATAGCCGGGCTGGGCGAATGCCAGGGGTGCGATGCGGCAAGCGGCGGCGGCGAGCGCCAGCCGGGCCGCGGCAGCGACAAGCGTTCTGCGGTTCATGCCTGCATTGTGTGCCGCATGTCACAGGAACGAGTGGCACTACTTCAATGTTGCAATTGCCACGGCGCCGGTAAATTGCCACGCATGCCCAGCAGCAACTTCCTGCGCAGCCGTTGGCTGCTCTACCTCGTCATGGCCATCGCGCTCGGATGCGCGTCGCCCGCGATCGGCCGCGTGTTCGATTTCGCCGAGCCTGCGGCGCGCCATGGACTGAGCTAAGTCGACTTGCTGGTCTGGCCCGTCGAGGAGTACCGTTACCTGCTGTGGGCCGCCGTGTTCACCGTGCAATATCTGGGGGTGTCGCGGCAAATAAATACGGCGGAACTTCCGAAGTGGACTACCGTGGCTGAACATGGTGGAGCGATTCTTCCGGGACCTTGCCACCGAGCGACTGCGCCGCGGCCTGTTCGCCAGCGTGTCTGAACTGGTGACCTGTATCAATGACTACGTCGCTCATCATAGCGTGGCAGCCCTCACCCGCGACCACCTGATCCTGTTCACCGCCGTCAAGACGGGATCACCGCTCCTACTACCCTCGAACGGAAATGCGAGTGCGCTGCAGGGCGAGCTTGCGCGGTGCGACATGCCCACTTTCCCAGACGGTCCGCACGAAATCGACGGCCAGCGGCTGCGGACTGTCGAGGAGCAGCCGCCCCAGCGCGCGATGCCAATGCGCCTCGGAACCGTGCGTCACGCGCCATTCGTGCAGCCGGCGCGTGAAAAGCTGAAGATCGTATTCTTCGGTCACGCCCATCGCGCCGTGCACGGCATGGGCGATCGTTGCGACCAGTTGGGCCGCCTCGCTGGTGCGGGCCTTCGCCACCGCGCAGGCGGGCAGGGCGGGCAACCGGTCATCGGTGCCGAAAGCCGCCTGCGCCGCCATGCGGCCCGCGGCCACGTGTTCGGCCATCACGCTCAGCTGATGCTGGATCGCCTGGAACTTGCCGATGGGCTTGCCAAACTGCACCCGCTCGTTGGCATAGCCCATCGTCAGGTCAAAGCAGCGCTTCATTGCTCCGGCGAGCAGACCGGCATGGATCAACGCGGCGAGCGGTGTCAGGTCGGCGGCGTGCGCGCCAGCCCTCAGCACATGTTCCGTGCCTGCTGGCCAGCACAGCGACGCGGCGAGGCTACCGGGCACGCTGCTGGGCAGCAGGTGCGACCCGGACACCGGCAACAGCAACAGGTCGTCTTCCAGCGCACCGATCAGGTGGGACGCCGTGCGAGCACAGGGCACGTGCAGCGCCTGCAGCGAACCGTCAGTGCCGCGCGCCAGGGACGAGGCAAACGTGATGTAGCCCATGGGCAGCGATTGCGGGTCAGCCACCAGTAGGCGCGCGGCCATGCTCTGCGCCAGCGGAAGAGGCACAGCGGAGGCGCCGCACAGCAGGACGACGTCGAAGAAGTCGCGCCAGCCGGCCCCGCCGCCGCCCAATTCTTCCGGTGAGAGCAACTCGAGGAAACCGGCTTGCGCAAGCGCGGCTGCCAGCGGCTGCACGCTGTCGCCGCTCTCGATGGCGCGCACGGCTGCCGGGGTGCAGTGGTGGTCGAGGATGGATGCTATGGCTTCTACGAACATTTTTTGCTCCTTCAGCGCAGGCCGAGACCACGTGCGATCATGCCGCGCAGGATCTCGCGGGTGCCGCCGCGCAGCGAGAAAGTGGGTGCCATGTGACTGACGTAGGCCAAGGTCCGCATCAGCTCGGCGTCGGGCGGCTGGGTGGGGTCGGCGCCGATCGCCGCCTCGATCAGCGCGGGAACGGACTGTTCGAATTCGGTGCCGAGGTCTTTGACCAGCGCAGCTTCCACTACCGGGCTCTCGCCGGCAGCCAGCTTCGCGGTGAGCGCGATCGACATCTGGCGTAGCGTGGCAAGGTGCGCCGCAAAGCGACCCACCGTCTCCAGGTGCTGCTCCCCGCGGCCGCTGGCGCGCAGCCACTGCAGCCAGCAGTCCAGCAGCACGATGCTGGAATAGAGCCGCTCCGGACCACTTCGCTCGAAGGCGAGTTCGGCGTTCACCTGCTTCCAGCCGTCGCCTTCGTTGCCAATAAGCGCGTCTTGTGCTAGCTCGACGTCGTCGAAGAACATCTCGCTGAAGTGGGCGTCGCCCGTGAGGTCGACGATGGGGCGCACCGTCACGCCGGGCAGTTTCAGGTCGACGATGAATTGCGAAAGGCCGGCCTGACGATCCGCTGGCGCGCCGGAGGTGCGCACCAGCGCAATCGTATAGTCGCACTTGTGTCCGTTGGTGGTCCAGGTCTTGCGGCCGTTCAGGCGCCAGCCCTTGTCGGTGCGCACTGCGCGGGTGCCGACACTGGCCAGGTCGGAGCCGGAGTTCGGCTCGCTCATGCCAATGCAGAAGAAGATGTCGCCGCGGCAAATGCGCGGAAGGTAAGCCTGTTTCTGGACCTCGGAGCCGAACTTGAGGATCAGCGGGCCGCTCTGCCGATCGGCGATCCAGTGGGCGCCCACCGGCGCGCCGACGGCGAGCAGCTCTTCCACGAGCACGAAGCGGCTGAAGGCGTCCAGGTCGCCGCCGCCGTACTGCTTCGGGAGCGTGACGCCGACCCAGCCGCGCTGCGCCAGCTTCCGGCTGAATTCATGGTCGAACGCCAGCCAGGAGCGGGAACGCACGTCCGCGGGAGACTCGGGCAGGTCGCGGGCCAGGAAGTCCTTGACCTCCCGACGAAAGGCTTCCGCTTCGGTCGGGAGCGACGCCAGTCTCAGGTTCTCAAGTAGATCGGCCATGACAACGTTGGGGCAGGAGAAGTCCGTGAGGTTAGGTCGCGGCGGCGCAAGCGTCCAATACCGAATGCGCGCGCCGCTATATGGAAACGCGATGGCCCGATGGCGAATGAGTATTGGACGCGCGGCGGCGACGGTCGTAGCCTTATGGCACTTTCGAGGAGCATCCGTGCCCGATTTCCTGATCTACCAACAAGACGGCCCCGTGGTCACGCTGACCATGAACCAGCCGGAGCAGCGCAATCCCCTGACGGGAAACACGGCAGTGGCCGAGTTCCTGGCCGCCATCGACCGCATCGACGGGGACCGCGGCGTGCGCTGCGTGATCCTGACCGCCAACGGGCCGTCGTTCTCAGCGGGCGGCGACATCCGCGAGATGAAGCGCCAGTCCGCACCAGAAGTCACCGAGATGGACCTCCGGCAGGACTACCGGCGCGGCATCCAGCGGTTGCCACTGGCGCTGTTCAACCTGGAAGTGCCGGTGATCGCGGCAATCAACGGCCATGCCATCGGCGCCGGGCTGGATCTCGCGTGCATGTGCGACATCCGTATCGCATCGGAAAAGGCGAAGTTCGCCGAGAGTTTCGTCAAGCTTGGGATCATCCCGGGAGACGGCGGCGCCTGGCTGCTGCCGCGCATCGTCGGCCTGTCACGGGCTTCGGAGTTGGCCTTCACCGGCGACGCCATCGACGCGGAGCAGGCGCTCGCGTGGAACCTGGTCTCACAGGTGGTGCCACACGAGCATTTGATGGATACGGCTCGCGTCATGGCCGCGCGCATCACGGCGCATCCTTCGCACGCCCTTCGGATGACCAAGCGCCTGATCCGCGAAGGCCTGCATTCGCGCCTGGACACCGTGCTGGAGCTGTCGGCCGTGTTCCAGGCCGTTTCCCACAAGACCGCCGACCACCGCGAGGCGGTCGATGCCTTCCTCGAGAAGCGCAGCCCCAAGTACGATTAACTGATTGAGCAAAGACGAAGGTCCGAGGAGCAGGTGCGACTCGAACGCACATAGTCCCAGCGGGAAGGCAACGCAAGTACGGCTTCGGGTATGCTAACTCGGCCATACTCGAGCCATGGACCTGCGACGCCTGCGCCACTTCAATGTTGTTGCCGAAACGCTGAATTTCAGCCGCGCGGCCGAGCGGCTGCACATCGCGCAGCCGGCGCTTTCGGTCTCCATCCAGAAGCTGGAGAATGAGCTCGGCACCAAGCTGTTCGAGCGCACCGCGGCCGGCGTGTTGCTGACCGCACCCGGGCGGGCAGCATTGGCGCAAGCGCGTCGGGTGCTGTACCACGGCGAACAATTGCAGCGGAGCGTTCGCGCCACAGTGGACGGTACCGCCGGCCAGCTGCGGATCGGGTTCGTCGGGTCGGCGATCTACCGCGTCATCCCCACCCTCATACCGAGCTTTCGCGCCCAGTATCCCGATGTCAGGCTGATACTGCGCGAGGCCACGTCCGCGTCAATCATGGGCATGTTGAATGAAGAGGCCTTGGACCTGGGAATCGTACGTACGCCACTGCTCCAGGCTCATGGAGCTACCTTGCAGACCCTGCAGCGGGATCATCTGCTGCTGGCATTGCCCCAGGACCATCCCCTGGTTGGCCATGAGCAGCTCGGCTTGAGGGACATGGCTTCCGAGCCGTTCATCATGTACTCGGCGAGCGATGCGGCGGGTCTGCGTGCGTATGCCATGTCCGCCTGTGAAGCTGCCGGGTTCGCTCCCAACGTGGCTCAGGAGGCGACGCAGGTTCCCACTGTGCTGGCCCTTGTCGAGAGCGGGCTCGGGGTTGCGCTGGTTCCGGAGGTGATGCGCGGCTACCGCGAACCGAGGATCGCGTACCGCGACTTGCCCGACGCCGTAGCCGAAACCACCCTGGCCATGACATACGTCGCCGGGACCGAGAGCCCGGCCGCGCAGCGCTTCATTGAATGGGCGAGTGAGCAGGCACAGTAACGGGTTTTGGAAATATCTGAGGAGCATCGGACATGCGTGAGCCGGATCTGACCTTTGCCCAAAGAGTGCGCAGTGGAGAGCGCCTGCTCGGCTCCTTTGCCTTCCTGCCCAGTCCCGGCGTTGTGGAAATTCTTGGGCGAGCGGGCATGGACTTCGTGATCATCGATCAGGAGCACAGCCGCAAGAGCTGGGAGACTGTCGAAAATATGGTCCGGGCGGCGGAAGTTAGCGGCATGGCCGCATTGGTCCGGGTGGCGAATATCGAGGAAAAGGAAATATTGCATGCGCTCGAAGTTGGAGCGGCCGGCATCATGGTGCCCTTTGTCGAAACCGCCGACGACGTGCGGCGCGCTTCTTCCGCGCTGCGTTACGCACCGGACGGAACTCGCGGCACCTGCACCCAGACGCGTGCCGCAAACTACGGCGCCGAGCGGGGACGTTTTGTCGACTACGCCAAGCGGCGCAACAATGACCTGCTCCTGATCGGCCTGATCGAAAGCCACAAGGGCTTGGACAACATCGCCTCGATCCTGAGCGTGGACCAGGGGTTGGACGTTGTCTTCATTGGCCGTTCCGACCTTGCCTCCGACATGGGCAAGCCCGGGCAGTCCGGCGACCCGGTCGTCGAAGCAGCGAGCGAGCGGATCGTGATTTGCGCCTTGAAGGCCGGCAAGCGGGTAGGGGTCGCCCAGTACACCCCGGCGGAATGCGAACTCTGGGCGTCCCGCGGTTGCAGCTTCCTCGCTCTCCCCAGCGAATCGGGCTTTTTGTTGGAGGCCTTCTCCTCGCTGCGAATCGATGTGGACACACGGTGGAACGCTCTCGCCAACCACCAGGGGTGTTTCACATGAGCCTGGCTTTCTGACGCCCACCGCTGTCCATGCTGTCCGTCTTGCTGACAGCTACCAAGTGAGCGTACCGAGTACCACGATCACTTCGCTCCGACTGCTCGATCGGCTCAGGCGCAGGTGATAAGGCGCACTGGCGTTCGGGTAAGCCCTCGAAATGGCGCCTGAGCGATCGCATATGCAAACGATCAACGTTCGCATGCATATGCCCGTGTCTTTCAAATAGACTTCGGCGCATCCCTGCGGCCGGGGGGTGGTGCAAGCCGCCACCGCAGTCACATGGCGAATGAAGCGCCGCCGAACTCGCCTCCGGCGATGAACGATCGCTAAACCGTTGTCACGAGCGAAAGACCGACATGAGCACTTTTTCCCAGATCGATCCGGCACGAAAGATTCATTTCGGTGCTGGCCTCATGGCGCAGGCAGGGGACCTGGTGGATCAACTCGACACGGAAAAACGCCCGGGCCGCGTATTGATCGTCGCGGGAGAGAACATGGCCAAGAGCCCACTTCTGGCAAAGCTGAAGGACGTGTTGGGCGAACGAGTCGGCGGCGTGCTGGCAGGAATCACGCCGCACTCGAGTCCTGACTGGGTTCGACAGGGCCTCGCCATTGCGCGCGAGAGCAAGGCCGACGTGTTGGTCAGCCTGGGTGGCGGCAGCACGATCGATACCGCCAAATGCATTGCGCTTACCGCGTTGCTTGGCGGCGACATCGCCGATCACCGTATCGTCCCACCGTTTAACTCGGGGCTGAATTCGCAGAAAATGCTGCCGCCCAAGATGCCGCACATTTGCATTCCGACGACGGGATCGGGCTCGGAAGTCACGCCCGGGGCTGGACTGCGCGCACCCGACGGACGCAAGTGGATTTTCTGGAACATTTCCATGCCACCGCAGGTCATCCTGCTCGACCCAGAGGCCGCTGCGACGACTCCCGTGAGGATTGCGGCGGGCAGCAGCATGAACTCGCTGGCGCACGCGGTGGAAGCCATTTATGCTGCGAATCGGCAGCCAGTCACCGATGCCTTTGCGTATGCGTCAATGGAGAAGTTCGGGCGCTGGTTGCCGCGTCTTATCTCTTCGCCCGACGACATCGAAGTGCGCGGAGAAATCCAGCAGGCGTGGCTGCTCGGCGGTATGTCGATCTGCAATGCCCGGACCGCCTTGCACCACACCATGTGCCATTGCTTGGGCGCGAGGTTTGATGTTCCGCATGGCGTGGCCAACACCATCATGCTGCCGCACGTCATGGAGTTCAATCGCCATGCGGCCGAGCCGCAACTTGCACGCGCTGGCCGCGCATTCGGGCGCTTCGGAACCGATGCCGAATCTGCGCGCGGCGCGGTGGAAGCCGTGCGCGAATTGCAGGCCGCGCTCGGCCTGCCGACACGCCTGCGCGATGCCGGTGTGCCAGACGACGGGCTGACGGCCCTGGCTGAAGATGCGATGCACGAGCGCGGGACGCATTTCAACCCCCGCAAGGTGCAGCACGAAGATGTGCTGGCGCTCTATCGCACTGCTTGGTGATCCGAATCCGTGCCGGAAAAGTCAAGCATGGCGCCTGCCAGCGCCGACATCACCCAGGAGATTGAAGCGGCGGACGACGAGCGTTTTCGCGCGAAGGCCGCATACGACTGGCCGGGGCTGGACAAAGTCCTGGCTGACGAACTTGTGTATGTCCACGTGACGGCCCGAACCGATTCAAAGGCATCCTTGCTGGAAAGCCTGCGTACGCGAAGGGTCCACTACCTGAGCGGAACGCGGCGGGACGTGAGCGTGCGCGCGTTTGACGACATTGCGCTGATGAGCGGCAAGCTTCTGCTTGCGTTCGAGATGGGCGGCGTACGCCATGCGAGCGACAGCGTCTTCGTGAGCGCCTGGGTGCGGCGCGATGACCGCTGGCAGATGGTGCATTGGCATTCGACCGCGATCGCGCAGCAGTAACCCGGTATTGGCAATGGCGATCAACTATCACACCTTGAAGAACTGGGCCTTTCCTGAAGTTGAGCAGGCCTATACGGAAAAGGAAAGCTGCTACTACGCGCTGGGCGTGGGCTACGGCTCCGACCCGATGGACGAACGACAACTGCGCTTCGTCTACGAGAAAGACATGCTCGCGTTGCCCAGTATGGCGGTGGTACTGTGCCACCCCGGCTTCTGGCTGCAAAACCCCGCCATAGGCGTTGACTCGGTCAAGCTTGTACACGGCGAGCAGGCAGTCACGTTGCACAGGCCGCTCGCGCCGGCGGCACGCCTCATCGGGCGTATCCGCAACACGGCACTTGCCGATAAAGGCGAGGGCAGAGGGGCTGTACTGCTCAACGAGCGAAAGCTCTTCGATGCAACAAGCGGCGACCTTGTGGCGACGCTGGAACACACCTACTTCCTGCGCGGCGATGGCGGATTTTCGCAACTGGTCGGCAACGGCCCTGCCGGTGGCGATGTCATTCCCGGCGTGAAGTGGGAGGCGCCCAGGACGGCGCCCGAGATATGTGACCTGCCGACCTTGCCGCAGGCGGCGCTGCTCTACCGGTGGTCGGCGGACCTCAATCCGTTGCACGCCGATCCGGCGGTGGCCAGGGCGGCCGGCTTTCCCAGGCCCATTCTGCATGGCCTGTGCACCTTTGGCATCGCTGCGCATGCCCTTCTGCGCACTTGCTGCAACTACGACCCGGCTCGGCTCGTCAGGCTGGCCGCGCGCTTTACCGCGCCGGTGTATCCCGGCGAAACCATAAGAACCGAGATCTGGCGCGAAGGACGCGAAGTGCGTTTTCGCGCGCGCTCAGTCGAGCGCGACATCGTCGTGCTGAACAACGGTTCCGGCACGCTTGCTTTTTGATAAACGGAGAAGAACCATCATGAAAAAATTGCAGGACCGGGTTGCGATCGTCACCGGTGCGGGCCAGGGTATCGGCAAGGCGATTGCGGCCGAGTTGGCCAACGCCGGGGCGCCAGTGGCCATATGGGACATTGAGGGCGAAGTGGCGCAGGCCACGGCGGCCGAGTTTTGCGCTGCGGGCTTGCGGGCGCAGGCCTATGTCGTGGATGTCGGCGGCAGCGGCGCTGTGAACGACGCGTTCGCGCAGGTCGAGAAGGACATGGGGCCGGTGGCCATCCTGGTCAACAATGCAGGCATCTCGCGGGCAGCCATGATCCACAAGATGACGGATGCCGAATGGGACGACGTCATCCGCATCAACCTGAGCAGCTATTTCTATACCACGCGCGCGGCGGCCCGTTCAATGAAGGAACACAAGCGGGGCGCCATCTTGAACATCTCGTCGCTGGCCGCGCAGCGAGGCTCCATCGGGCAGATCAACTACTCGGCCGCCAAGGCCGGTATCCTGGGTATCACGCGTTCGACATCGCGCGAGTTGGCACGTTACAACATTCGCGCCAATGCCATTGCGCCCGGCGTCGTCAAGACGCGTATGACGACCACAGTGCTGACCGATGAACGCTTTTCTGGCGCGACGCTGGCCGAGATTCCACTTGGGCATGCTGGCGAGCCGAGCGACATCGGCCGAACCGCCTGCTTCCTCGTGTCAGATGACGCAGCCTTCATCACCGGACAGGTCATCAGCGTCAACGGCGGCCAGTTCCCCGGCTGACAGGCTCGGCAAACGGCGACGTTCAACTCTCCAAGGAACTGGAAATCATCATGCAGTGGAAGAAATCCTTGTCCGCACTGCGGCTCGCACTGGCTATCTCGGCCGTGCTGATGGCGGGTGCCGGCCATGCGCAGAACTATCCCAGCCGGCCGATCACCTTTGTGTACGGCTACCCGGCCGGTTCATCAACAGACTCGGCTTGGCGGTCTGTCGCGCTTGAAGCATCCAAGCGCCTGGGCCAGCCAATCGTTTATGAGAACAGGCCGGGAGCCAACGGAAGGCTCGGACTGGACAGCGTGATGCGAGCCAAGCCCGACGGTTACACGATCGGCGTCTTCAACAATTCCCTGCTTGTCGTCCAGCCGCTGATGGATCCCAAGCTGGCGATCGAGCCCGGCAAGAACTACACGCCGGTCATGATCGGCCTGGAAACCTACTTGCTGATGGTCGCGCGCCCCAATGCCCCCTTCAAGGACGTCAAAGGCTTGATCGCCTATGCCAAGGCGAATCCTGGAAAGCTCAATGTGGGGTCGCCCGGTTCAGGAACAGGAAGTCACCTGGGTATCGCGATGGTGGGCGCACAGGCCGGCATCGAATACACGCATATCCCCTACAAGGGTGCAGCGCCCGCGCTGCATGCGATGTTGGCAGGTGAGATCGACGTCATGTTCACCGACCTGCTTGCCAAGCCCTATATCGACTCCGGCAAGATGCTCGGCCTGGGTGTTGGCGGCGCCAAGCGTTGGAGCCTGCTTCCCAAGCTACCCACCATTCAGGAGGCCGGTCTCAGCGGCTTCGTCAATTCTGCCTGGTCCGGCGTGGTTGCGCCCGCCGGCGTACCGGATGGAGTGGTCGCGACCCTGTCTCAGGCATTCACAGAGGCGCTCGGCGTCCCGGAACTGCGGGCCAAGCTCGAATCCGCCGGCTGGATCGTCCGCCCGGGCACGGCGCAGGAGGCCACCGCGCTGATCCGGGCCGACACGGAGCTGTACCGCCCCGTGGTGAAAGCGGCAAACATCAAGATCGATTGAAGTGATTGAAGGAATAGAACCGACATGAATCCCATCCAGCCTGAGAAGGACTACATGAACTTTCTTGCCCAGGGAAAATTCATGATTCAACGCGCCAGGGAATCCGGAAAGTACATCTTCTACCCGCGCGTCCTCGAGCCGGGGACAGGCTCGACCCATCTCGAATGGGTTGAAGCTTCAGGCTGCGGCACGGTCTACAGCACGACCGTGGTCCGCATGCGTCCGCCGGCAGCCGATTACAACGTCGCGATCATCGAACTCGCCGAGGGGCCGCGCATGTTCGGACGGGTCGACGGCATCCCGCCCGATCTGGTGAAAGTCGGCTTGCAGGTGCGAGCGAAAGTGATTACCGAAGACCAGAAGCCGATGGTGGTGTTCACGACCACGGAGAATTCATGAAAGACAATTTCCCCCGCGGCCAGACCGCGATTGTCGGCGGCGCCACGTTCGGCATGGGTGAAGCGCCCGGCTACGGCAACATGGACCTGGCCGCGCACGCGAGCATGAAGGCCCTGGCCGCGGCCGACGTGTCGCTCAGCGAGGTCGATGGCCTGTTCGTGGCGCTGCCCGACGATTTCCTGGGCGGGTTGACCTTCTCTGAATACCTGGGCATCCACCCGCTGCTCACCAACAACAACCGCACCGGCGGCTCGGCCTTTCTCACGCATGCCATGTGGGCCGCGCTCGCGCTCACAACGGGACAGTGCAACGTCGCGCTTATCGCCTACGGCAGCAATCAGCGCAGCCTGTCGGGCAAGCTCATCAGCGTGCTGAAGCCTCCGTATCATGTCGCCCCCTATAAGGTATCGCTGCCCTCCACTTATGCGCTGGCGGCCACGCGCTACATGCACATGTACGGCGCCGAGAAAAAGCACTTGGGCGAGGTGGCCGTCGCGGCGCGCAAGTGGGCACAGAAGAATCCCGATGCCTTCATGCGCGAGCCGCTCACCATGGAGGAGTACATGAAGTCGCGGATGGTGGCCGACCCACTGGGCGTGCGTGACTGCTGCCTGGTGACCGACGGCGCCGCCGCTGTGGTCATGATGCGCGCCGAGGATGCGCGCGCTCGCGTCAAGCGGCCGGCCTATTTGCTCGGCGCCGCCGCCGCGACCACGCACATGGAAGTGGCCAACATGGCCGACCTGACGGTCACCGCCGCCGCCGAGTCAGGACCCCGCGCCTTTGCCCAGGCAGGGGTCAAGCCGGCTGACATCGATGTGGTTGAACTGTACGACGCGTTCACCATCAACACCATCCTTTTCCTCGAAGACCTGGGGTTTTGCAAGAAAGGCGAGGGCTTCGAGTTCGTCAGTAACGGCCGCATCGCGCCCGGCGGCGAGTTGCCGGTGAACACCAATGGCGGGGGGCTGTCGTGCGTGCATCCCGGCATGTACGGGCTGTTCACCATGGTCGAGGCCATGCAGCAGATCATGGGCACGGCCGGCGAGCGGCAGGTGGACAACGTCCACCTGGCCCTGGCACACGGCAACGGCGGAACCTTGTCGAGCCAGGCGACGCTGATCCTCGGCGATGACGCAACCCTTTGAGTCCGAACTGTTCAGGAGAAACGTAATGCGCCGCAAGACCTTTTTAAGAATGCTGGTTGCAGCCGCCATGGCCTCGGGTCCGGCCGCCCAGGCCCAAACCCAGGACTTCCCGACTAAGCAGATCACCATCGTTTTCCCGGGTCCCGCCGGCGGCGAGCCCGATCGCATCGCGCGCACCATCGCCGAGAAGCTGCGGGAGAAGTGGGGCCAGCCTGTCATCGTCGAGAACCGCGCGGGCGCCGGCGGCAACATCGGGGCCGAGTACGTGTCCAGGGCCAACCCGGATGGTCACACGCTGCTTTTTACCGGCGTGGGCTCATTGGCCCTGGGCAAGTTCATCTACTCCAAGCTGGGCTACGATCCGGAAACTTTTGTTCCGGTGTCCCTGGTGGTGGTCACTCCCTTGGTGCTGGTGACGCATCCCAAGGTGCCGGTGCAGAACCTGCGCGAACTGGTCAGCTATGCCAAGACCAACCCGAACCGGCTCAACTACGGTTCGGCCGGTAATGGAACCACCACCCACCTGACCGGTGAGCTGTTCAAATCGATGTCGGGTGCTCAGATCGTTCACATACCCTACAAGGGACTGGCCCCGGCGCTCCAGGATCTCATCGGCGAGCAACTCCAGATGCTGGTCATGGATATCGGTTCGGCGCTGCCACACATTCGCGCCGGCAAGGTGCGGGCGATCGCCGTCACGACGCAGGACCGCAGCCCCCTGCTGCCCGAGGTGCCCGCAGTGGCCGAGGCCGTGCCCGGCTTCTCGTCGGCTTTCGCCTTCGCGGTGGTCGCGCCGCCGAACACGCCACCGGCGGTGGCCGCCAAACTGTCGGCCGCCATTGCCGAAGGGATGAAGCAGCCCGAGGTGGCCAGGCGGCTGCTGGATGCCGGCACCCAGGTGGTCGCCGGCACGCCCGCCGAAATGGCCGCCACCATGGTGCAGGAGCGGCGGCGCTGGGGCGATATCGTGCGCTCGCTGAATATCAAGGTGGACTGATGGCGCTGCAAGGGCAGCATGGTGGCACGCCATGCTCACGATAGATTGCCAGGTTCACGTGTGGGGTGCCGATACGCCCGGGCGCCCCTGGATACCGGGCACCGCCATGATGGCCGGCCGCCCCTCCTACGGCATCGACGAGCTTCGGCACGACATGCGGCAAGCGGGCGTGGATGCCGCGGTTCTGGTCCCCCCGGGCGCGTGGGAGGGGTACTGGAACGACATCGTGCTGGATGCCGCGTTGCGCTGGCCAGAAGAGTTCGCGGCCATGGTCAACATCGACCCGATGGCGCCTGGGGCGCGCAAGACCGTCGCCGGGCTGCTCGACCACCCGGCGGCCAGGGGCATCCGAATCGGCCTGTCACAGGGCACGCGGCGCGAGGCGTTCGCGCGCGGCGAACTCGGCTGGCTGTGGCGTGATCTCGAGGAAAGGGGCACGCCGACGGCGATTTTCGTTCCCGGCCTGCTGGATGCCACCGAGGCGATGGCGCGCAGCCACCCGCGCCTGCCCATCGCGCTGTGCCACATGAGCATGAACATGCGCAGCCTGAATCCGGACATCGACGCCATTGTCGATCGCCTGGTTCGGCTCGCCGCGCTGCCCAACGTGTCGGTCAAGGCCAGCGCCGCGCCACTGCAAAGCGCCCAGCCATTTCCGTTTCGCGACATTCACGCGCCGCTGCGGCGAGTATTCGAGGCCTTCGGCCCCGAGCGGATGTTCTGGGGCAGCGACCACACCCGGCTGGCGGACCACTCGTCCTGGGGGGCCGACTATGCCCAGACGCGCCGGCTGTTCACCCAGGAGCTGCCCTTCCTGCGTGGCGACGCGCTGGAGCAGGTGATGGGCCGTTCCCTGCAGCGGTGGCTGGGCTGGCCCGAGGCGGGGATGCACCTGGGCGCGTCCATTGTTGGCCCGAACCCATGAATCCGACGAACCCAGTGGCAGTCCCTGACTTGCTGGCGGACGCTTGCGGGGAAGTGCCCCTGCTGGAGATCGTCCAGTACAACACCGAACGCCACGAGCGTATCGGGTACCTGGACCGTTTCGCCGGCTACTTCCGCCAGCTTGGGTTCACGGACGCGGAGCACCGCTCGCTCAAGGACCTGTCCAGGTCCGCGCGCGCCCGCCTGCTCGAACAGGTGGGCCAGCGCCAGGGCTGGCTGGCCGACCCCGAGGCGCATCTGCGCGCGGCCGGCTGCGGCCTGCTGCTGGTGGTGGGCGAGGCCTTGCCGGCCCACATGGGTGTCGCCGCGCTGCCGCCGGACCAGGTCCTGGAACGCTATGCTCGGCTGCGGACCGACGTTCGCCTGTTCATCGGTGTGGACCCGCATGATCCGGCATCGCTGGACCGGGCATTGGCGCTGGCCGACCACCCACGAGCCGCGGGCTTGGCGGTGTCGCCCTACCTGGCCGGCATGGCGATCGACCATCCCTCCTACCGCAAGACGCTGGAGGCAGCGCGCGAGCGCGACCTGGTACTGTGGGTTCATGCCTGCGCACATTTCCGCGCCGACGTGGCCTACGACATCGAGCACCCGCGCCATCTGGACGCGGTGCTGGTGCGGCATGGCGCCTTGCGCATCATCTTCGGGCACGCCGGCTGGCCCTGGGCCGATGAGGCCTGTGTCGTCGCCATGCGCCATGCGTCCACCGCGCTCGAGTTCGCCACCTTTCCGCCCGTCGTGCTGCGCGAACCCGGCTGGTCGCTAACCCCGCTGCTGGCACATCGTGCCACTTTGCGCGGCCGTATCTTCTTCGGCAGCGGCGCCACCTCTTCGCCGGCGCGCTTTGGCAGGCTGGTGCGCCAGCTGGACGAACTTGACCTCGGAGGCGACCTTGCGCTCTGGCGCGGCAACGCGCTGCGCGACTGGCTCGGCAAATGAAAGACATGAAGACAAGCCCACTGCACGGTGGCTTGGCGGGCGAAAGCCGTTCCGCCGTTCGCGGCGAGCGCGTCGACGGAGCAATTGACATGACCGATCCGGTGATCCAGCCTTTTGAAGGCGCCCGCCACTACCCGGGGGCGCAGGCCCTGGGCGAGCTGTTGCCGGAGCGGACCCTGCGCGCGCCCGACGCGCTCGCCTTGCAGATGGCCGATGGCGAGGCCTGGAGCTGGGCCCGACTGGCCGCCGAAACCGGTGCGATCCAGGCTGGCTTGGCGGGCCGCGGCTTGGTGGCCGGCGACCACGTCGCGCTGATGTGCGACAACTCTCTGCGCATGGTCGCCACGTTGTGCGCCATCGTCGGTGCCGGCATGGTCGCGATACCCATCAACACCGCGCTGGTGGACCGCGGCCTGGCCTTCGTGCTGGGGCATTGCGATACGCAGTTGCTGATCGCCGATCCCCCGTACCTGGAGCGCTGCCTGGCGCTGGGTGCGATCGAGGCCGGACGCTGCATCTCGACCGAAGAGGGCGGACTGGACTGGCCGACCGCTTTCGGCCAGGCCGGCGAGCTGGTGGCGCGCGGCTGCGGGCTGGATCCGGCGCTGATCATCTACACCTCGGGCACCACGGGCGACGCCAAGGGCGCCGCCATCAGCCATGCCACCGCGCTTGCCGGCGCGGCCGGTGCGGCGGGGGTGATGCTGGAGGCTGACGCGCAAAGCGTGATCTACACCTCACTGCCGCTGTTTCATTGCGCCGCGCAGCAAATGGGGCTGTGGGCGGCGCTGCTGTCCGGCGCGCAACTGGTGCTGGCTGCGCGCTTTTCGGCCACGAGTTTCTGGGAGCATGTCCGGCGCTACCGGGTGACAGCATTTCTCTTTGTCGGCCCCATGACCTCGATCCTGTGGAAGGCGCCGCCTTCGCCGCAAGATCGGCGGCACACGGTGCGCCTGGCCGTCGGCGGCGGACCGCGCCTGGCCTGGAGCGAGTTCGAGGAGCGCTTCAACCTCAAATTTGTCGAGTGCTACGGCATGACAGAAACCTTCGGCGGGTGCGTGACGCACCGGCCAGGCCGTGGACGCGAGGGCAGCGTCGGCAAGGCGCTCGCCCATGTCGAAGTCGACGTGCTCGACGAGCAGGGGCTGCGTGCGGCCGTCGGGACCGCGGGCCAAATCGTCTTGCGGCCGCGCAGCTCCGACGCGCTCTTCAGCGGTTACTACAAGCGCCCTGACCTGACTGCCGCGGCGATGAAACAGGGATGTTTCCAGACCGGCGATCTGGGTGTGCTGGACGCCGACGGCTACCTGTTCTATCAGTCGCGGGCGCGCGACATCATCCGCAGGCGCGGGGAAAACATCTCGGCGCTGGCGGTCGAGGCCGCGGCCGTGGGCTGCCCCGGCATCGCCGACTGCGGAGTGGTCGGCGTGCCGTCCGAACTGGGGGAGGAAGACCTCCTGGCGGTGTTAGTCGCCGACGGTACCGCCCCGCCGATGCAGGTGCTGGTGGAGCAGTTGCGCCAGCGCCTGCCCGCTTTTGCCGTGCCCCGCTACCTCTGCTTTGCCGACAGCCTGCCCAAGACCGTCACAGGCAGGCTGCAGCGGCACCTGCTCAGGCCGCTGGCCACCATGGCGTTCGACCGGGAAAAGAGCCGTTGAGGCTCTTTGCGCTCACTCGGGCTTGTAGTTGGCCGCTTGTGCGGCGCGCGTCCAGAAACCCACTTCGTTGCGAATGATGTTGCCGAAGTTTTCCGGGCTGCCGGAAAGCGGCTCCGCCCCGGCCTGCCGGGTTCGCTCGCGGAACTGCGCGGTTTCCGTGATGGCGTTCAACTCCCGATTAAGGCGATCGATGATGGGCCGGGGCGTGCCTGCGGGCGCCCATACCCCGCCGTTGAAACCGGTGATGAAGCCGGGGAAGCCAGATTCAATCATGGTGGGGGCATTCGGGAAGTCCGCCGAGCGCCTGGCGCCCGCACTGCCGATGAGCTTGAACTTGCCGACTTGCAGGTGCGGGCGGTAGGAGACGATGGCATCGAACACGACCTGGATCTCATCGGCAATCAGCGCCATCGTGACCGGTGATGAGCCCTTGTAGGGCACATGGGTCAGATTGATGCCGGCGGCAGCCTTGAATGCCTCGGCGGCCAGCATGGTCCCCGGACCCGATGCGCCATAGTTCAACTTGCCGGGATGGGCCTTCGCGTACTGGACGAGTTCGGGAATGTTGTTGGCGGGCAATGACTTGCTGACCATCACGAAGTAGGGGCCCTGGTACAGGGGCGCTACCGGCGTGAGCGCCGTCCACAGGTCGAAGGGCACAGTCTTGTTGTAGACCGTCGTCATGCTGGAGCCGCCTATGAACAGCAGCGTGTAGCCGTCGGGCTGCGCATTGGCGACGATGTTGCCCCCGATGAGCGTGTTGCCGCCTGGCTTGGAGTCAACAATCACAGGTTGTTTCAGGCGGATGCTCAGTTGCTCCGCGACATCGCGGGCGACCACATCGGTGGTGCCTCCCGGTGGATACGGAACCACCAAGCGGATGGCCTTGGCTGGATAGTCCTGCGCCTGCCCCATACCGGCTGCCGCGCACAGTGCCAGTGCCGCCACCCCTGTCAATACCTTGCGCCGTCTTGATGTCATTGCGAATGTCTCCTTCTGCGTGTCTTCATTGGCGGGGTGCCCGCAAGTCCCGCTTGAGTATCTTGCCGACCTCGCTTCGCGGCAGGCTGTCGCGAAACTTCAAGCCGCTGATGCGTTGCAGCTTGCCAAGGCGGGTATTGGCATAGTCGCGCAGTGACTCGGCGTCGATCGTGGCCCCGGGTTTGAGAACAACGAAAGCCACCGGTGTTTCGCCCCACTGTTCGCTCGGCAAACCCACAACGGCGACTTCCGCCACTTCCGGGTGCTGCTCGATGACACGCTCGATGTCCACGGCATAGACATTGAAGCCCCCGCTCACGATCATGTCCTTGGTGCGATCGAGCAGCACCAGGAAGCCGTCATCGTCAAAATAGCCGACGTCGCCGGAACGGTAGTAGACGGTGCCCTCGGCATCGCGCCATATGATCTCGGCCGTCTTCTCTGGCTGCTTGAAGTAGCCTGTCATCATGGCGGGCTGGCGACCGACGATCTCTCCGGTCTGGCCGCGCGGCAGTTCATTTCCCTGCTCGTCGATCATCTTGATCACGCAGCCGGCAATCGGCCGCCCGACGGTGTGGAGCTTGTCTGGATACTCGTCGATGGGCAAGGTGCAGTTGGCGCCGCCTTCCGAGTGGCCGTAGATCTCCAGCATCTTGCCCGGCCAACGGGCCACCGCATCGCGCTTGATGAGCGGAGACAGGGGTGCGCTGGTGCACAGTTTCCATCTGAACGAAGAGAGATCGAAGCGGTCGAATTCAGGGTGCGCCAGGATGCGCTGGTACTGCACCGGCACCAGCATGGCATGCGTGACCTTCTCGCGCTCCGCAATGCGCAGAAACTCGAGCGCATCGAACTTGCGCATCATGTGCGTCCTGCCGCCAAGCCCGATGGACCCGAGCAGGCAGGCATGCGTGGTATTGGAGTACAGCGGCGTCGAAATCAGCGTGACGCTGTCCGGGCCGATGCCAAACCGCACCATCCGCGTAATGTGCTCATTGCGCATCCGATGGCTGTGGACGATCCCCTTCGGTTCGCCCGTGGTGCCCGAGCTGTACATGATGTTGAAGGCTTCGTCGGGGCCGATCGGCACCGTGAACGGCGCGTCCGATGCGCCAGCGATCCATGCCTCCCACCCGGTCCAGCCGGGGCCTTCAAAGTCGAAGCCGACCCACCCTTCGGGCGCGATGGCCGACAGTTGCGAGCGTACGGATTCGATGAGATCGCGCTGCGGGCCGGCAACGAAGATCGCCCTGGCTTCGGCATCCTCTATCATGCGCGCCAGCGAGTCGGCCGCGGCCATGGTCGGTAGCGGCACCATGCACGCGCCCGCGCGCAAGACGCCCAGAAACAGCAGCAGGTACTCCGGTGAGGTCGGCCCGATCGCCGCTACCCGGTCGCCAGGCACGATACCCCCGGCCGCCAGGCGCGAGGCCACGCGGTTCATCGTTCGGTCGAGTTCGCCCCATGTGAACGTTAGCTCGCCTATCTGGACCGCGAAGCCCCCGGCATCCGCGCGCGCAGTCGCCGCGATGCGGTTGGGCAGTGTCATGAATTCATCTGCCATGATGGTTCTACTCCTGCACCTTGATGCCCGTGGTCTTTATGAGCGTTTCCCAACGGACAGCGTCTTTTTCAAGGAAGGCCCTGAACTCGTCGGACGTGCCATCGACAGGTATGGCGGCCAAGGCCTTGAACCGTTCGATCATTTCGGGCCTGGCCACCGATTTGCGGACGGTTTCGTTGAGTTTTTTCACGACGGCCACAGGGGTGCCGGCGGGTGCGACCAAGCCCAGCCACGGCGTCGTCGTATCGAAGCCCGGGAAGCCGGCTTCGTCCATCGTAGGCACGTCCGGAAACTGGGGAAGGCGCTTGGGCGAGGTCACAGCCAGCGCCTTCACCCGCTTGCCTTCGACCTGCGCCTTGGCGCCGGCCGCGGCATAGAAGATGAAGTCGACGCGGCCGCTCATGACCTCGGTCAGCGCCGGTTGCTGCCCTTTGAAAGGGATGTGGATCATGTCCGTCTTGGTGGTCGTCGCCAGCAAGGCGCCTGCAAGATGGCCCGACCCCGCGATGCCGGCAGAGCCGAATTTCACGTCGCCCGGCTTGGCTCTAGCCATTTGCACCAGTTCCTTCACGTTGGTGGCGGGATGGTCCGGCTGTGCGAGGATGATCAGGGGTAGGGCGACCAGACGCGTGATAGGCACGAAGTCGCGAATCGGGTCGTACAACACCTTGGACATCGTGAGCGGGTTGGTGATCAGCGTCTGCGAATCGAGCAGCAGCGTGTAGCCGTCGCCGGGCGCACGCGCCACTGACTCGGTGGCGATCCGGCCCGTTGCGCCCGGTCGGTTCTCAACGATCACTTGCTGGCCCAGCGCTTGCGATATGTCGATCGCGAGTGCGCGGGCCACCAGATCGGTGGGTCCGCCGGCGGCAAAGCCGACGATCAGCTTGATGGGTCTGGTTGGATACGCCTCAGCTTGGGCTTGGGCTTGGGCTTGGGTGGTCGCGTGCGCGCCAAGCGCGGCGGCTGCCTGGATAAAGGTCCGTCTCTTCATGGTCTTAGTCTCCTGATAAGTGCTGAGGTTGGCGTTTGTTCAATTCGCACTTGCCGGCGCTAGCAGGTCGGCACTGAGCATGCGGCCAAGTACGCCCAGCTGGCCCAGCACGACTGCGCGCTTGACATAACGGTGGGGATCGGCCTCGGCGGAAAAGCCGATGCCGCCGTGAACCTGGATGTTGCTCTCGGCATTGGCTTGCGCCGCCCTGGTAGCGATCCAGCGGGCCGCGGCGACGTCGAGCGTGACATCGTCGCGCGCATGGTTGGCGGCATCGCGCAGGCCGATGGCCGCGACCAAAGTCTGGCACCAGGCCGCCTCGGCCTGGACCGCGGTATCGGCACAGCGGTGCTTGATGGCCTGGAATTCGCCGATCTGCTGGCCGAATGCCTCGCGCAGCGTGGCATAGTGGGCCGCCATGTCACGGGTTGCCTCGGCGATACCCACGAGCATTGCCGCCAGCAGGGTGTCCGCGCGCAGATAGACGGGTTCGTCAGCGGCGTCCACCCAGGCGAGCGCCTCCGCTTCCTTCAGTTCGCATGATTCGACCGTGATCGTCTCATCCATCGATTTGCGCGAGGCAGTCGGCTGCGCCGTCGATCGGGACACCAGCGCGGCGCCGCTTGGGCTCCACGCCAGCAGAACGTCGCACTCCGCGCCGTCAACCACAAGGAAGCGGCCGCTGACATGGACGCCCAGGCTTGGCTCACTGACGGCGTTGAGGATGCCGACCACGACTTGTCCGGCCAGCATGCTGGCGCACAGCTGTGCGCATCCGGCCGCGGCCGCGACCCGCGCTCCGAGCACGGTGGCAAGAATCCGCGGCGGAACAAGGAAGCGGCCGAACTCGCGAAACGCGAGCGCTTCCTCGATGGCGGACAGGCCGAGGCCACCGTACGATGTTTCCAGGCCCATGCCGAGCACGCCGAGGTCGGGCAGTGTCTGCCAGCGGCCGGCATCGCCGGCGCCGCCAGCCTGCCGGAATCGATCGATGGGCCATTCCGAGGTCAGGACATCCCGCACCGCATCGGTGATCTGCTGTTGTTCGGGAGTGGGGGAAAGGCTGAGCATGGCGGTCCTAATTCGGTGATCTACGTGCGCGCGGCAGGCCCAGGATCTGCTCGCCAATGATGTTGCGCTGGATCTCGGAGGTTCCCGCCGCGATCGTGTAGCGGAAGCTGTCGATGTAGGACCAACCCCAGCCCTCGCCCGCGCTCCCGCCACCGGCGTCCATCGCGTTGGGCCCCGCGATCCGCAACGCAAGCTTGCGCACCCGCTGGTACAGTTCGCTGAAGTACAGGCGAATGATCGACGCCTCCGGGCCGGGGATTCCGGTGCGTGCGATGCGCGAGACGCTGGCGATCGTCATGGCGCGCAAGGTCCGGACTTCGGCGCGTGCCGCCGCGAGATTTTCGGCCAGGTCCTCATGGGCAATGGCGGCACGGCGACCGTCCGGCCCGAGGGCGTGCCGGGCCTCTTCGATCAAACGGTCCACCACTCGCGAAAGGTCCACCTGCTCCGCGATGAAAGCGGTGCCGCGTTCCCAGGCCAGGGTCGACATCGCAACTTTCCAGCCGTTGTTGAGGCCGCCCACCACGTTGGACAGTGGGACTCGCACTTCGTCGAAGAAAACTTCGCAGAAATGCAGCCGGCCTGACATCGTGAGGATCGGGCGCACCGAAATACCTGGGGTCTTCATGTCGCAGATGACCCAGGAGAGGCCGCGATGCCGGCGGCTTGCCGGATCGGTGCGGACCAGAAGCTCCTGGTAGTCCGCGATATGGGCGTAGCTCGTCCAGATTTTCTGGCCACTGACGATGAGTTCATCGCCGCTGATCGTGGCCCTGGTTTGCAGGGCGGCCAGGTCGGATCCGGCACCTGGCTCGGAGAATCCCTGACACCAGACTTCCTCGCCGCGCAGGATGGCGGGTAGGTGTTTTGCCTTTTGTGCCTCGCTGCCCGCCAGGATCAATGTCGGGCCCGCCTGGCTCAAACCGATGAAGCTGGTGCCCACGTGGGGGGCCTGCGCTCGCGCGTACTCTTCGTACCAGATGAGCTGCTGCACCAGGGTCAGGCCCCGGCCGCCGTACTCGGTTGGCCAATTGATGCCAGCCCACCCGCCTTCGCGTTGCTTCTTCTGCCAGGCGCGATCGAAGGCGGCCATCTCCGCGCTGTCCGCTGGCCGCGGCTCGCGCGGCACGTTGTCATGCAGCCAGCTGCGTACATCATCGCGAAATTTCTTTTCGCTGGAATCGAGTTTCAGGTCCATGGAGTGCGGTCGTAGTCAGCCATTCGCGGTTGCAAGGAGCGGCATCAGTGAACGAATCCGCGTCGTGTCGAAATTCTCGAGACTGGCAACTACCCGTTCGATGTCTGCAGCAGCAAGCGTGGGGGATCCCAGATCCCTGAATTTGGCCGCGATGTCATCCCAGCTCATCGGATTGCTTGGGCGTCCTTTGGGGGTGTCACACCGGCGCGCCAACCTGCGGCCATCCCCCATCACCACGATTACTTCCGATGGCATGGCCTCGATGTATTTCATCTCCGGGTCGACAGTCATATGGAGGCGCTCTGCCAGGGCCCGTACCGACGGCTTCGCGACGTTCTCGTCCGTGAACAGCTCGAGGCCGGCGTGGCCGTGCAGGAATGCGAGCGCAATCGAGTAATGCATGCTGTACTTGGCCGCAAGACCCGTCTGGGCGTTCGCGTTATGGGCGGTGAGGGCGTCCGCCAACTTGTGTGTCACTACCTCGATGCGCACGACTTGATCCACAGCGAAACCCGGTTGTTGGCGCAGGTCCATTGCGGCATCCACCGCAGCATGCACACTGCCGCATGCTGCATGGCGCTTGTAGCAGGTTTGTCCGAGGTGGAACTCCTGGCCCAGCCCGTCGAAGATCGCATCGGTTCGCAAGGGCTCGGAGAAGGCGCGTAAACCGTAGCGCCCGCCGATGACGTCCGCCGCGCTGTCGATGCCCTCCCTGGCCCACAAGCACGACAGGATGCCGGCCATCGCCGCCTTGCCGTGATGGATGCACTTGGATGACGTTCCGAAGAGTTCGCGCAGGCCCGCAGCCTGGCTTGCGGCAATGGCCAGCGCGGCAACGATCTGTGATTCGTTGAGGCCGAGCAATTTCGCCGCGGCGGCGCACGCCCCGAAAACGCCGAGCACGCCCGTGGCGTGCCAGCCACGATCGTAGAGATCGGGTTCGACCGACTTTCCGACCCGCACCATCACCTCGTAGCCGGCCACATACGCGGTCGAGACCTGCCGTCCCGACAGACCGAGCCACTCTCCGAGCGCCAACACAGTGGGCGCCAGCACCGAACTGGGGTGGCCGATCAATTGGGGATGCACGTCGTCCAGGTCCAGCAAATTCCCCGCCGCGCCGTTAAGCAACGCGGCATCCAGCAGCGATGCCTTGCGGTCCCGGGCTATTACGGTTGCCTGCATTGCACCCCCCATCGGGGCCATGACTTTCTCGAGCGCTTGCACTGAACGTTCGCGGGTGCCGGCAAGGCAACAGCCCAGCCAGTCAAGAAGGCTCTTGCGAGCATACGCAATCTGCTCTGCAGGGATGCTGTCATCAGCCAGGTTGGCGACGAACCAGGCAAGAGCTTGAGTCGGATTGGCGGAGTTCATCGATGGAATTTGCGTGGGTGGGCCGTCTCAGGCGGGCGGGGGTACGGGATCATGGGCGCGCAAGGCCGCACCCGCGCGTGCGATTCGGGCGTCGTCGGACGAGGTCACGCCACTCACTCCCACTGCACCTAGTACCTCTCCATCCTTGATGATGGGCACAGCACCTTCGAGCAAGCCTTTCAAACCAGGAGCGCTCAGCAGTGCCACGCGCCCCTGGTTGATTCGGTCCTCCAGGATCTTGCTGTCGCGTCGGCCCAGTGCGGCTGTATTGGCCTTGGCGCAGGCGATTGAAGCGGTCATCGGCGCAGCGCCGTCCAGGCGTTGCAGCCATAACAGGTGGCCGCCGTCGTCGACCACGGCGATGGATACCGCCCAGTTGTTCGTCAGCGCCTCGGACTCGCAGGCGGCGGCGATGGCCTTGACGTCGGCCAGCTCGAGCACAGGTTTGGTTTTCATACGGGGCGAAGGTGGGGTTTGAAGGCCGCTTTTGATCGACGGGTGCAGGGGCTGCGTGAAAAAGACAGGTTGTGATGGGCGCTCTGGCCGGTGAAAAAACCGGCCAGAGACGCTTTCCATCAGGCGATCACCGCACCGTCGGCTCGTTGCAGGATCACGCCCTTCGAGGCAAGCACATGCCGCAGGTCCAGCTTAGAAGCTATGCCTGATGCCGATGTCATAGCCGCTCGACGAGGTGTTCGGCGCCGTCGTAGCGCCTTGAAGCGCAAAGGACGCGCCCCCGCTGTTTTTCAGTCGGGCAAAATGCACATAGACCCCGGTGCGTTTCGAGAGGTTGTGCACGTAGCCTACGGCGACCTTTCGGGCTTCGGGCTCGCCCGGTGCGTCGGTGCGATAGGTTGTGTACCCCGCCTTGATCTCGCCCACGCCAACCGGAACGACGCCGGTCAACTGGTAGCCGCGAGCATTGACGGACCCGTTCTTGTCCCGACCGTACTGGGCCATCAGCTTGACAACCTTGAAGTCATAGGAGCCACCGATGTTGTTCTGCTCGACGTCGCCCCCAGCGTACTGGGTGCGGCTCACCGCGATGGCCACGTTGATAGGACCGGAGGCGTATCCAAGACGAACGCCTGCGCCCGTGCCGTCGTCCTCAGTGGCAGTTCCGGTGTTGTTCTCGCCCAGGTAGTACATGGCCTGGCCGTAGAAGCCGCCCAACTTCGGGGGCAGGAAGTAGCCGATGCTGTTGGAGGAGCGAACCTTGACGACGCCGGTGATCGGGTTGACGTTGGTCAGGGACGCACCAACGCCCACGGCGCCGAACGGGTCGAAGGTGGAGAGGTTGTAGTACTGGGGGTTGATGTCCCGGCCGAGGCGCAGCTCACCCCAGCTGCCTGCCAGGCTGAGGGTGGAGCGGCGCATGAAGGTGAAACCCTGGCTTCCGGCCAAGGCTGGGCCCCCGCCGCTGGCTTGGTTATTGGTGTTGCTTGCTACGCTGGTGCCGTCATCACCATTGATCGCCCCTTCCAGCCAAAATCCGGCCGAGAGGCCGCCGCCGAGATCTTCGGTGCCGCGAAAGCCCAGCCGCGAGGCGTAGCTGCCGTTGGGGTGCAACCGCGTCTTGTCCGAAATGCTGCCGGTCCCATGCTGCAACGCGGTATCGACAATGCCGAACAAGGTCACGGACGATTGGGCGGAAGCCATGCCGGCGGTCGCCAGAACAGCTGCGGCGATAAGGGATTTTTTCATCAATGCTCCTCCAATTTTTTTCATAAGAATCTTCTTCACCTCAAGGTCTCCAGGTTATGGTTGAACTCGCGCTCAGGCGCTGTTTGACTCATCGTTGTAGCTCCCTAAAAAAAACTTGACGCGCAGCCGCCTGCGTGCCGCTTGTGCACTCAAAACGTCCGTTGTGAAATGGCGCTGATGTGGGCTTCGGAAGCCCCGCCGCGCGTTCTGCCTTATCGTGTGCGGTTCATGCCGAATGCTCCAGAAGCACGTCACGCAACGCGTCGAAACTGGTATGTGGCAAATCCAGAACAGCACCTCGCACTTGGGAAAAATTCTCCGCGGCGCGACCCGCCGATCTCCAGAGATCCAGACTCCATTCGTCGATGGTGTCCCAATCAATGGCGAGGTTCTTGCCGCCGTCCATGAGCTCGCCGCGCAAGGCAATGCCCTCGTGCGTCTGGATTTCAATGCGGCAGCTCAACTCGCCCAAATCGTCGCCGGCCCGCACGTCAGTGATCGAAATGAGGCGAGACAGCGCCGCAGACACCGGCTCGAGGAAGGGGTCGAAGTCAAAGCGACCTGCCTCCAGCACGGCGCCCGCGCAGAAGCGCGCGCTCATCAAACGGTCCGAGAACGACTTGAAAGCCGGCCCCGCGTTGAGTGTGCCGGGGTAGTTCATCTCGAAAGTGTTCATCTCGATGACGACCCGCTCGACCTTCCTGCCCGCGAGCTGCCCGGCCAGCCGTTCGGACAGCCGTACCACCGGCTGGCATATCCCACTCACGGGGTAGCGTTTGAGCACCGTCTCGACAATCGCGGCGTTCGGTTCGAAGTCCGGTGCCACGTCGTGATACTGCGGAGTCAGGCCAGTCAGCGCTGGGTAGAACGCCGACGCTCCGTCGAGCGCATGCTCACCCGAGATCACGCCACCGTCCGTGAGCTGCGCACACAGCAGTGCCTGGCTAGCGCCGTTCGCAACGTGCAACTGGTATTCATCGCTGCCGTCGCGCCAGCATTGGGTCGTGCCGAAACCCGACTGCGAAGCCAGCCCCAGCGAATTGGCGATGCCGTCGGCGCCGTGGCCGCGCAGCCGCGATACCGCGGCGGCGGCGCCCATGCCGGCATAGAGGCAGGTAGAGCGCAGGCCGCGCGGCGTGGTGACGGGCGAGAACCGGCGCGCCAGGCCGACGCTGGCCGCGTAGCCCGTCGCCATGGCATCAAGGAACGCCTCGCCGGACACCTGTCGAAGCTCGGCCTGAGCCAGCAAAGCAGGCACCACCACGGTGGCGAGATGAAGGTTGCCGACCGGATGGAAGTCGTCCTGTGTTCGTGCATGCATCAACGCCGCGTTGTGGAAAGCGGCGTCTCGGGCGCTTTCGGTCAGCCCGCCATCCAGCAGCAGGTGCGCAGTACCCCTGGCTGGACGGGGCAGACGCAAAGCCGAGCGGCCGGCAATGGCCACCATCAGGTTAGCCAAAAGGCACAGCAGCAGCTTGGCTTGCGCATCGGAGCCGAGCGATTTCCAGCTGATCGCATGAAGCGTCCGTCCGAGCTGCCTGATCATGAGGCCGCCGCTGCTGCAGGCTGGGCCAGTCCCAGTGACAGCGCAGGTTTCAGGGCGCTCTTCTGAATCTTGCCGGCGGGATTTTTGGGCAGTTCGCTCATGAGGTACACCCGCTTTGGCCGCTTGAAACCGAGTTGGTCGCGACCGAAGTCGAGCAGTTCGCCCGCGAGGCCGGAATGGGTTTTTCGCATCACCACATAGGCGACCACGATTTGGCCCCATTCGGCGTCGGGCTCGGCCACGACGGCAACTTCCTGGACGCCCTGATGCTGGTAGAGAACGTCTTCCACTTCACGAGGCGCGATGTTGTAGCCGCCGCTGATGATCATCTCGTCTTTCCGGCCGAGCAGGTAGACATAGCCGTGCTCGTCGATGCGCCCCATGTCCTTGGTTCGCAGCCAGCCATCCTGGACGGTTTCGCGTGTCAGGTCGTCGCGCTTCCAATAGCCGGACATCATCTGCGGCGCGCGCACAGCGACTTCCCCGATGCCGCCAGGCTGGAGGTCGTTGAGATCGTCATCCACCACGCGCATTTCCACCGTGCTCCAGGGTCGACCTGCGGAGAGGAAACGATCGGGATGGAGTTGGTCGAGACGGTGCTGTTCTGCCGGCAGGATCGACAGCGTGACCGGGCATTCACTCTGGCCGTAGATCTGCAGTAGCTTGCCGTCTCCAAATATGGCGATGGCACGCTTGAGCGGCTCCGCCGGCATCGGGCTCGCACCGTAGATCATGTAGCGCAAGTTGGGCAGCTTGATGCTTTCCAGGCCGGGCATGCGCAGCACGCGTTGCAGCATGGTGGGAATGAGCTTGATCACCTCGATGTCGTGCGTTACCGCCAGACGCATCATCTCGGCAGGGTCGAACCCGCGCATGATGACGCTGCAGCCGCCCTTCATGTACTGCGGTAGAACAAAGAATCCGGCGCCGTGACTCAGTGGCTGCATCAGCAGGACCTTCTCGCCCAGGGCGATGGGCCCCACTTCCATCAGCAGGTTCCAGGCAACGTGCAGCATGGAGCGGTGCGACAGCATCACCCCTTTGGGCCGCCCCGTCGTGCCCGAGGTGTAGAAAAGGCAATAGAGCGCCTCGGGGTCGATGACGCAACCGGGTGCATCCGCCTTGCCGGCCGCCAGAAATTTCTCGTAATCTTCACTGTCCTGGCCGGCGGCCGACGTTCCTTCCGCCACGCGTACCCGGATTTCCATCGACGGAATGTCCTGTGTCGCAAGGGGGATCTGCTCGTCGAACGACGCGCCGTACACCAGGGAACGCACCTCGCTGTCCTGGCAGATGTACTGCGCCTCGCGTGCCGTGAGGCGCGGATTGAGCGACACGCGGATCAGGCCGGCCTTGGCCAGTGCAAAGTCCAATTCCACACAACGAATGGAGTTCTCCAGCCAGGTCGCCACACGATCGCCGGTCTTCAGGCCTCGTGCCAGCAGCGCCTGGGCCAGCCGGTTGCTGCGCTCTTCCATTTCGGCAAAGGTGCGGGTCTCGTCCCCGCAGCGTGCGGCGAGGCTGTCGCCGTACAGGCGGGCGGCCTTGTGCAATTGATCTGCGAGGTTCACTGCGCGACCTCCGCGAGCACATAGGCAAAGCCCACGCGGCCGTCTGGGCGCTTGAGCAAGGTGAAGCGCAGCGGCGTGCCCACCTCAAGCCGGGTTCCCGGCTCGGCGGCGATCGGGGCGAAAGTGCGCGGACCTTGCTCGGTCTCGACCTGACCGATGAAGTACGGCGCCTCGAAGCCGTCGGCGGAGTGAAAAACCTCTGCCGAATGCTCGAGCGTGGCTTGCTGGCCGATGCAAACAGTATCCAGCTCGCGGCCTCCGCACTGCGGACAAGCGGCGAGTTGCAGCAGAACGATTCGCCCGCAGGCTCTGCACCTCGAACCCTTGAGCCCTGGAGCGCCCGGCGCTTCGCCATCGACGAAGAAGAGAGAGGGGTTGGTTTTCAGCATGTATTGCGCCTTATTGGGTTTTTTCAAGGATGTGAACAGCGCTGACAGCCGGGTCTTCGCCGATCCAGCCCCCCGAGTTGTGGGCCATCGCGATGCTGGCGTTCGGGACCTGGCGCACACCCGCGTCACCTCGCAGCTGTAGCGTCAGCTCGATGAGCTGGGCCACGCCCGTGGCGCCCACCGGATGTCCGCGTGAGTTGAGCCCGCCGCTGGTGTTGACCGGCAGCCGGCCGCCGAGTGCGCTGGCGCGTTCGGCAACGAAGCCGGCCACCTCGCCGGCGGCGCACAGCCCAAGCTCCCGGTAGTGCATCAGTTCTGCGGGCGAAACCGCGTCGTGAACTTCGGCCAGATGAAGATCTTTGGGGCCGATGCCTGCCTGCTCGTACGCCTTGTTTGCCGCGATGGTCGGGCCGGGCAGGGCGTCCGGGCCCAGGCGCCAAGGCGAAGAGGCCAGCGCGCTGGCGCGGACCCGCACGCCCCCGCGTCCCGGCTTGCGCGAGAGCACGACAGCCGCGGCGCCGTCCGATATGGCGCTGCACATGAGCAAACGGATCGGGTCGGCGATCATGCGGGAGGCCCGGACCTGCTCCATGGTGAGGGGCTTGCGGTACTGTGCTATTGGGTTGCTCACGGCGTGGGCGTGGTTCTTGACGGTGACCCACTCGAAGGCTTCGGCCCCCACGTCCTCTTCGTCCATCATCTCGCGCACGCGTATCGCATCCACCGCAGAGAACTGCAAACCAATGTTGCCCATCACTTCGGTGTCGGCCGAGTTGGCCAAAGCGGCCAGGGCGCGGCCGGTATCGTTCACGAACATCTTCTCGGCGCCGACGACCAGCACCGTGTCGTAGTTGCCGCTGGCTATCGCCATGCTGGCCAGGTGCACCGCGGTGCTGCCGCTGGCGCAGGCGTTTTCCACGTTGACCACGGGTGTGCCGCCCAGGCCAATGCCTCTGAGCCAGGTTTCCCCGCGGATGGACTCCTGGCCGTTCAACAGCCCGCTGTACGCATTGGCGCAGAAGGCCGCGTTGATGTCCCCGATGGCGAGGCCGGCGTCGTCCAGCGCCGCGAGCGCCGCGGTAGCAGCCAGGGCCTTTAGCGAGGTTTCCGGAAAACGGCCGAATGGATGGTGACCCACACCGCGGATAAATACGTGATGACCCTTCACTTGGACTCCTGGTAGCTGCGCTCTTCTGGCACGTTGTTGCGGATAAAGGAAACGATGTCCCTGAGTGATGTGCCAGGGCTGAAAACGCCCGAAATGCCCATGGCGTTGAGTTCCGCACGTGCCGGCTCCGGCACGATGCCGCCGACAACCAGCACCACATCGTCGACCTGGTTCTCTTTGAGTGCCGCTGTGACACGCCGGGTCAGCGGTACCACCGCGCCGGAAAGGATGGACAGGCCGAGTACGTCGGCGTCCTCTTCCAGGACGATGCGCGCGATCTCTTCGGGCGTGCGGCGTAGACCCGCATAGATCACTTCCATGCCCGCGTCTCGCAGTGCCTGGGCAATCACTTTGACGCCACGGTCATGACCGTCCAGGCCGACCTTGGTCAGCAAGACGCGGATCGGGCGGCGTCCCGGATTTTTGGTGGCTTCCATCAGAACCTCACTGACTCGGGAACATAGACACCGAAAGCATCCCGCCACACGTCGGCGATTTCACCGATGGTGGCGTAGGCTTTCACACATTCGAGGATGGCGGGCATCACATTGCGGTCGCCCTTGCAGTCCATGCGCAACGCTTCAAGCGTGCTGGCCACCTGTGCCGAGTCGCGGCGCTCGCGCACGGCCTTGAGTTTCGCGAGTTGGCGCTCGGCCGCACCGGGGTCGACCTTGAAGGTGGGCACAGGCTGCCCTTCATCGGACTGGAAGCGGTTGACGCCCACCACCACCTGTTCGCCACTTTCGATGGCGCAGGCCTCGCGGTAGGCGCCCTGGGCCAGCGCGCGCTGGTAAAACCCGTCACGCACCGCGGCCAACGCCCCGCCCATGCCATCGACTTGCCGGATGATGGCGTCAATGCGGCGCTCGTATTCCAGCGTCAGGTTCTCGACATAGTAGGAGCCGCCCAGCGGGTCCACCGTATCCGCCACGCCGCTTTCGTAGGCAATGATCTGATTGGTCCGGATCGAGGTGCGGGCGGCCTCCTGGGTCGGTATGCCCAGCGCTTCGTCGAAAGACGCGGTACGCGTCTGCTCGCAGCCGCCCAATATCTGCGCCAGTGCCTGCAAGGTGATCCGGGCGATGTTGTTGAGCGGTTGCTGCGCAGTGAGCGGCCGGCCCGAGGTGGCGGCGTGCAGCCTGAAGTGCTGGGACTTCTCGGTCGTTCCGCCGAAGCGTTCACGCACGAGCCGCGTCCAGACCTTGCGCACGGCACGGTACTTGGCTACTTCCTCGAAGAAGTCCATCTCGGTGCAGAAGTGCAACTCCAGAACGTGGCCGAAATCATCGATCTTCATGCCACGGTCGAGGCAGCTCTCCACATATGCGATGGCATTGCAAATGGTGAACGCGGCCTCCTGCACGCAGGTGGCGCCCGCCTGTTTCATGTGTGAGCCCGACACCGAGATCGGCAGCCACTCTGGCGCTGCGGTTCGGCAGTACTCGATCATGTCGGTTGTCAGCTTCACCGCGGCTTCGATGGGCAGGAACTGCGTGCCCCGCGCCACGTACTCCTTGATCGGGTCGTTCTGCAACTGCACGATGCAGTCGCCCGTCGGCGTGCCGCGTTTCTGATACAGCGCCAGCAGCCAGGCGCAGACGATCGGGCCAATGGCATTGGCCGTCGAGAAGATGTGGCCGACCTTTTCCAGCGGTATGCCTTCGAAGACCCGCTCGACGTCGTCCAGGGATGTGAGGGCCACGCCGATCTGGCCGACCTCGTCGAGCGCCATGGGGTGATCGGAGTCATAGCCGACTTGCGTCGGCAAATCGAGCGCTATGGAAATGCCGCCAGTGCTGCCCTGAGACATGAGGTAGCGGTAGCGCTGGTTTGCTTCCTCGGCCGAACCGAAGCCCGCGTACATCTCCATCTTCCACAGCTGCTGCCGGTAGCCGCCTGGCGTAAAGCCTCGCGTGTAGGGCGTCTGGCCGGGATAGCCGACGTCGCGTTGATAGCTCCAGCCCTCGCGCTCCAGGTGCTCAGGCGTGTACAGCGTTTCGACGGGTATGCCGTTTGGGCTTTCGAATGACTTTTTGCGCGGGTCCTTCAGGTCCTCGCGGTGCTGTTCGAGCCAGTCGTCATAGCTGGCGGCCGGCCTTGATAGTTCTGTCTTCATTGCGGGTTTTTCTCGTCGCGCGATTCGATGTTCATTCTGGCGTGATGCCTGCCTGCTTGATCAGCTTTTCCATGCGCGTGTAATCGGCGCGGTGCGTCGTGCCAAATTCCTGGGCGCCCATCTGGCGTGGGATAAAGCCGGTTTCAATGATCTTGGCCTGCACATCAGGGCGGCTCATGATCTTGACGATCTCAGTGCTCATGCGCTGGACAATTTCCCTGGGTGTGTTCGCCGGCGCAAAGAATCCGGCCCAGGTTTCATGCTGCATGGCGAGGCCCGCCTCGGCCATGGTTGGCACATCCCTGGCCAAGCCATTGCGATGGTTGCTGGTCACGGCCAGCGGGCGCAGCTTTCCGGCCCTGATCAGGGCCATGCTGGTGCCCAACGGCTCGCACACCAGCTGGATGCGGTCGGCTGCCAGGTCGGTCAGCGACTGCGGAGTGCCCTTGTACGGTACCTTGACGATGTTGATGCCGGCGGCGGCGTTGAACATCTCGCCACACAACAGCGCGGCGCTGGACCCAAAGCCGTAGCTGAGCTTGCCGGGGCTGGCCTTGGCGGTGGCGATCAGATCCTTCAGGGTATTGATCGACGACGACGCAGGGACTACCAGCGCGAAATCGATGGTGCCCAGCATGGCAAGAGGCGTGAAATCCCTGAACGGATCGACCGTAGCGTTCTTGTAGAGAAAGTTGTTTGCCGCCAAGGTGGTGGATGAGCCCACGACGAATGTGTAGCCATCGGGGGCGGCCTTGGCAGCGGCCTCGATGCCCACCACACCGCCGGCACCAGCGCGGTTGTCGATGAGCACTTGCTGTCCTAGCACCTCGCCAAGGTAGGTCGCCACCACGCGGGCAGCGATGTCGGTGCCCCCGCCGGGTGCCAGCGGGACGATCATGCGGATGGGTTTGCTGGGCCAGCCTTGCGCCTGTGCCACCGTGGCCCCTGCCAAGGCAGCCGTGACAAAGGCCCAAGGCGCCAAAAAGCGGATGAGTTTGTTCATGCGGTCACCTCATTTGTTAACTTTGAAATTGGCGTCCTTCACGGTCTTGCTCCACCGCGCCGTGTCGCTCGCAATGCGCTTGCCAAACTGTTCCTGGGTCTCGTCCACCGGGTCATAGGACAGCTGGGCCAGGCGGGCACGCACCTCTGGCAGGGCGATGATTCTCTTCAGGTCGGCGTGAAGCCGGTCAACGACGGGCTTTGGCGTGCCTGGAGGCGCGAACATGGCGATCCAGGTTTCCACCTGATAGTCCTTCAGGCCCGCCTCCTGCAGGGTGGGAAGGTCGGGGAAAACGCTGGACCGGCGCGAGGAGGTGACCGCGAGCGGTCGGAACTTGCCGGCTTTGTAGTGCGCCACGCCCAGAAAGGGATCGAAGATGATGTCCACTTCCTTGCTCAGCATGGCGGTGACCTGAGGCGCCGTGCCCTTGTACGGAATGGCCACGATATCGGTTCCACTCAGGTACTTGAACATCTCGCCAGCCAGGTGGGTGAAGGTGGAGCCGGCCGCGTAGTTGAGCTTGCCGGGGTTGGCCTTGGCGTAGGCAATGAGTTCGTGCACGTCTTTCACCGGCAGCTCAGGTTGCACACCCAGCACTATGCCGACGTTCGCCATGATGCCCACCGGCACCAGATCCTTGATCGGGTCGAATGGCAGCTTGGCGTAAAGCGCCGGGTTCATCACGATCGGGCTGGAAGGTACGACACCCAGTGTGTATCCGTCGGGCGGGGCCTTGGCGATCATGTCAGTGCCCAGAATACCGTCGGCGCCCTGGCGGTTGTCCACCACGAAGGCCTGTCCCAGCGACTTGCCCAGGTGCTCGGACACTAGGCGCGCGAGTATGTCGGTGCCGGAGCCGGCCGAAAATGGAACGATGACCTTCACCGGCCGGTCCGGCCAGGTCGCCTGCGCCGAGGCAGTCAGCGGCGCGTAAACAAGCACGGCGGCACCCGGGAGCAGCGCCACGCGGGCGCACTTGGCGATCCATTGAACTAAGTTCATGATTTGTCTCCTGATGATGTTGGGTGACCCGGTGAGAGGACGAAGCCTGCGGAATCCGTTGTGCCGTCCAACTCGGGCGGCAGCACGGCGTCGGCCAACTGGCGCGCAGCGCCCAGGGGGTCGGCGCCGCCGCGCGCAAGTTCCGCTTCCAGGCGCGGCAGCAGGGCCATGCGTTCGATGCGCGACTGCAGGCGCCGTCGCACGACATCGCTGAAATAGCTCTGCATGCGGCGCAAGTCATGGGTGCGGTTAAGTTCGTCAAAGCGGCCGTTGCGCTGAAGCCAAGCGAGGTGCTCGCGTAGTCGCGCGCACACGGCGTCCACGCCGGTGCCGTTGAGCGCGACGGTGGCCAACACAGGGGGGTGCCAGTGCGAGCGGGTGCCGGGGAGCTCGTTGACGCCCTCGGCCATATACGCCCCGCTCTCGGAGAGCAACAGCGCCTGGCGCAGTGACGCAATGGCATCTTCGGCGCCGGGCCGATCGGACTTGTTCACCACGAGCAGGTTGGCAATTTCCATGACACCGGCCTTCTGCGCCTGCACGTCGTCGCCCAGGCCGGGGGCATGAACCAGCACCAAGCTGTGGGCCACGTCCAGAATTCCCAATTCGGATTGACCCGCGCCCACGGTCTCGATGAGCACCAGGTCATAGCCGGCCGCTGAAGCGACCCGAACCAAGTCCGCCACGCACGTGGCCAAGCCTCCTTGGCTGCCGCGTGTTGCGACGCTTCGGAAAAAGATGCGTTCATGCTGTTGGCCGCCGGAATCGCGAATGCGGTCCCCCAGCAGAGCTCCTCCCGTCAAGGGGCTGGACGGGTCCACCGCCAGCACGGCGACGCGGCTTCCACCCTCGGCAAACCTGCGTGCCAGATGGGGAACCAACGAGCTCTTGCCCGCGCCGCCGACGCCCGTGATGCCGATCACCCACGGATGGGGCGCCAACGCATAGATACGCTCAAGCAACGTCGGTGCCTGATGCGCCTCGTTCTCGACCCAGGAAATCGCGCGTGAGAGCGCGCGCGCAAGTCCCCTGCGCAGGTCGTTGAACACCTGCTCCACTTCGCCGCTCACTCAACTGCTCCGAGTTCGAGGGCAGCTACGCCCGCGGAGGCCGCGCGCCGGTGGCGGCGGGGCATTCCAGCATCTTCGGAGTTTTTGAACACTGACTTCGCCACGCTTCACCCATTTGCTGACTGCTCATGCAAGGCCCACATCAGGTCAGATGTGGCTTTCCTGGAGTCTAGTGAGAGGGGTGGTGCATTTCACATTCGATGACTGATCCTTCGCATATGTGATGGTCTGGCTGTGGATCGAGGGGTTACCCGAACGTACGATCCGTGCCCGCACAACGTCAGCGACCATTCGCAAGACTTGGGTGTCGTCACCGTACCTTTGTGGGGTTCCCGTGGTGCAGGAGCGGATGAGGCCGCCGCTGCCGGAGCGACGTCAAATGTTAACGGCCGCTGCGTACGCATATGCGAAATCTCGACGGCGGCCTGCTTCGAGAATCGGAATGCGGTGCTAGCATGAAATCGGCACCTTTCGATTAGCCACGTACGGAGACAAAAATGACCATTAAAACAAAGCGAAATACGCTTGCGTCGGGCCTTCTGGCCATCGCGGCTGCCTTGGCAGCACCTGGCGCATTGGCAGATGCAAGCTATCCCAACAAAGTGATCCGCGTGATCGTGCCCTCGGCACCTGGCGGCAACCTCGACACGTCCACTCGAGCGCTGATGCGTGAAGTGTCGGTGGTGCTGGGGCAGTCCATTATTATCGAGAATAAGCCCGGCGCCAGCCTCACCGTGGGAACACAGTACGTCGCGAAGTCGCCTCCCGACGGTTACACCCTGCTGGCCATGTCCAATACGTTCACCGTAGCACCCAGCGTGGTGGCCGGCGCAGGTTACGACCCGATCAAGGATTTCGATCCGATCACCATCATGAACGCCTCGCCGCTGGTGATCGTGGTGCGGCCGCAGTCGCCGTTCACCTCGTTGAGCGATCTCGTTACGCAGGCCAGGAGCAAACCCGACGAGGTTTCCTACGGATCGGCCGGCGGAGGGTCCACTTCACATCTGGTGCCCCTGATGTTTTTCCGCGGGGCTGGCGCGCCCAACGCCGTGCACGTGCCGTACAAGGGCAACGCGCCCGCCATCGTCGACGTGATGGGCGGACACCTCACGATGGTGATGGACGCGATCATCACGACCAGCGAGCACCTGAGGTCCGGGCGTTTGCGCGCTCTGGGCGTCGCGGCAAAAACGCGCTCGCCGGTACTACCCAATGTTCCAACGTTCGCGGAGCAGGGCTACCCCAATTTCGTGGTGGAAGCCTTTTCCGGGTTGGTCGCCCCGGCCGGAACACCGCGCGAGATCCGTGTCAAGCTGCACGCCGCTATCTCGAAAGCGATGACCCCCGCCATGGTCGAACGTCTGCGCGCCAACGGCCAGGACTTGCGGGTCAGCGCATCGCCCGAGGAGTTTGGCGAGTTCATCAAGGGGGAGGTTTCGCGCTTTGCCAAAGTGACGAAGGAAGTCGGCATCAAACCCGAATGAGCAATTTCCACCAATCAATCCATAACGCAAGGGTACGCAATGACAGTCAGTGCAGTTAACAAGACGCCCGGCAATGTGCCGGAAGGAATGGAGGCCGGCGAGTGGGCCCTGCGATGCGATCTCGCTGCGGTCTATCAGCTGAGCGACATGTACGGCTTTTCGGACATGGCCGGTTCGCACATATCGGCGCGCGTGCCCGGTCCAAAGCATCACTTCCTGCTCAATCCCTTCGGTATGTTTTTCGATGAAATCACCGCCTCGTCGCTGATCAAGGTCGACCTCGAGGGCAAACTGGTGGGTCCGGGCAGGCCGGAAGACTTGAATCCGGCGGGCTTCGTGATCCACAGCGCGATTCACATGGCGAGCCCGGAGTTGGTCTGCGTCATGCACAGCCACCTGCGCTCGGTCACCGCCGTCGGAATGCAGAAAGACGGCTTGCTGCCTCTCAGTCAGAAGGCGCTGCTCATGTGGGACCTGGTGCGCTATCACGACTTCGAGGGCGCCGTGCTCAATCTTGACGAGCGAGAGCGGATCGTGCAGTCGCTCGGGCCCAGCGGCCGCGCCATGTTTCTGCGCAACCACGGTGCGCTGACGGTGGGTGCCTCTTGCGCGGAAGCGTTTTGCTATATGTATCGGCTGGACGTGGCCTGCCGCTACCAGATCGACTCGCTCGCCGGCGGCCGCGACCTTAACTGGCTGCAGCCTGAGACTGTGAGACACACCGCGGAGCAAGGCGCCAGGATCCTGGCCAAGGGAGGGTTCGCGGAATGCGGCAAGTTGGAATGGGCCGCTTTGCTGCGCAAGCTGGAGCGTGAAAAGGGAACTTCTTATCGCACTTAGAAGGCCGTTCTGTGTGTGACGCTTTTTTCGGACTTATCAAACTATATTGACGCAATAGGTCAATGGATCACCAGCGGCAAGGTGTTTGTTCAGAATCTCCTGAAATAGAAATGTCATGATTCTCGCCACAAATCCACCAGAACCCGGACATCGTCGAGAGCGCAGGGATACGCCAATTTTCGAAGGATTTCGGACCGACTATATTGTCCCCCCGGAGCAGGCGCGGCCCTCCCCGCAAGCCTTCCTGGTTGAGCAAGATCCTAACTATCATCTGCGCTCGCACTACCATCTTCAGCATCAATTCCAGGTGGTCGTAGCGGGGAGTGGAACCTTGGGGCAGCATGCGGTCGCCCCGTTTTCGGTTCACTACAGTTCCCCGGAGTCAGGGTATGGGCCTATCATTTCCGGTGCAGAAGGATTGTCATACTTCACGCTGCGAGCGATGTCGGACTCTGGGGCATGGATGCTTCCCGAGGACCGGGCAAGAATGAGGCACGGATTGAGGAAGAGGCAATTCACGGCACAACCCGAAAATCCGGGCAGTCCTTCCGCGTTGCTGGAGCGAAGCGAGGCCGTACTCGAGTCATTGTTCGCGGAGCAGCCGGACGGATTGGCGGCGTGGTTTCTAAGGCTGCCTCCAATGCAAATGAAAGAATTGCCCGATTCACGATCCGGAGCCGGTCGGTTTTATGTCGTGACCGGAGGCGGGCTGATCATCGATGATGCTCGGTACGAACCATTAGGGGTGGCTTTTGTGTCGGCCGATGAACGCGTGCAGCCGATCAGAGCGACGGACGCAGGCCTGGAGATGCTCGTTCTGCAGTTTCCGAGCGACGCGGTGGATGCAGGTTCGGGTGGCATCTGACCGGGGGCAATCAGGCCGGTCACGGTGCTCCGCGTCTGATCGGGCCGACTGCCCGTTGATCGGATCAGCTTCTCACCGGGTACTGCATCACCAGCACCTCGACGCCGATTGCCGAGGCCACTATCGAAAAATCGGGCTCGACGGCACTGGCAAAGGTCATCGCAAGTACGGGCAACTCCGCCCCGTCAAGCACCATGGAACCGCTGGAGACCATGTAAAACCGGTCAGCCCCGCCATCCGGCGTGGGTATTCGCAGTGTTTTCCCCGGCGGCACCCGAGCCACCCAGGCGGACAAGCCGTCAAGCTGCGGATCTATGACGGGAGTCACTTGGCTGCGGGCTAGCAAACGCAGAGTCTCCGGTGCGCATGCCGTAAAGCGCTCGGCGAACACATTGCGGCGCGGCACATCCTCCATCAGATCCCGCGATTCCGGCAGGTAGAACGCTTGCGCAGTCGTGCGGTCGCGCAGGCTGAAGTATGAAACACCGCGTGGGCCTGAGCTGATAGGACCGTATCCGGTATGGCGACTCGCGTAATGCAGGTTGATCGGCCCGACCTCATGGCTTCCAAGCGTGGCACTGCCGTCCACAATCACCTGAAATTGATTTTCCTGGTGAAAGTGAGGGCGGATGACGGAGTCAGCTTCCTGCTCAATCAGGAAGGCCTGTGGCGAGACATCCCCCTCCACCGGCGAAATGATGAAGTCGCTCTTGAAATAGCCTGTTCCATTGGGCGTTCGAAGTGCTCGCCGATTAGCGCGGCTGCGCTCCAGTGTGCCTGTGCGGATCATCGCCGGCTCCCTTTGGTGCCAGCCGACATGCCATCTGCCGGCCTGGCGCCGCGCGCCCGGAGCGGGCTTACTCGTGCGCGCCGGGCCATGGGCAGGAATCGAAGCGTGCCAAGGTTCAACATGATTTTCCTTTCCTTCAAAAAGCGGCAGTTCAGGCTTCCAGGAACGTGCTCGGGCGCGAAAGGCGCTAAATTTCCACTAACTCGAAATCTGCCTTTGTGAAGCCGCAATCCGGGCAGATCCATGCCTCGGGAACATCCGGCCATCGGGTGCCCGCCGGGATGCCGTGCTCCGGGCTTCCTGCTTCCTCGTCGTAGACGAAGCCGCAGACAACGCACACATAGGTCTTGAACTGCTGGTCATGCATGACTGTTTTCTTTCTGGGATGAAAGTCCGTGGTGCGACAAGACTCTCGTTCCCGTACGCACCAAGGCCTGGAGACCTCAGCGTTGGCGCGATTGCTCAATCGAGTGGCTTGAATCCCGCCGCATCCATGACCTTTCGCCAGCGAACCGTTTCGCTGGCAACCGTTTCTTTCAGCGCGGCCGGCGTCCCACCGGCGACGGTATAACCCTGCCTGGAAAGCGACTGGCGGAAATCACCCGTCTGCAGAACCACATTCAGGGCCCTATTCCACTCCGCGACGGCTTGTGGTGGCGTACCCTTGGGCGCGAAAAATGCCATCCACGGTTCGCTGACCGCCGTCGGGTATCCCAGTTCAACGAATGTGGGAACGTCCGGTAGACCGGGCGCTCGTTCCCTGGATGTCACGGCCAGCACTTTCAGGCGTTTTGCCTGGTGCTGCGCACTGACCGCGACAGTGCTGCTGATGGCGGTTTGCACCTGGCCGCCCACCACGGCGCTCAGTGAGTCCGTATCGCCCTTGAAGGGCACATCCTGAAACTTGAGCCCTGTCGCGCCAGCCATCGCGGCGCCCACCAGCTGCGCCATGCTACCCGGACCGCCGTGACCATAGAACAGCTCATTGGGGTTGGCTTTTGCCCATTGAACGAAACCCTTCCAATCCTCCACCGGCAGCTTGTTGGCGACTGAAAACGCCAGCGCGTAGTGCCCCACCATGGCGATGGGATCGTAGTCGTTGAGCAGGTTGAAGTCGACTTTGGTCCTGAACATGGGCGCGATCAGCCCGCTGGTCAGTGGGACCAGGCCAATCACAGTGCCGTCCGCCGGTGCTCGCTTGAGCCTCTCAAGCGAGATCATCCCGGTGGCGCCAGGCTGGTTCATGATGATCACCGGACGGCCCAGCTCGGTTCGAAGCCGCTCCGCGATGGCCCTGCCGGTGGCATCGGTTGCGCTGCCGGCAGGGAACCCAAGATAGATGTTCAGTTGCCCTTCGGGCAATTTGTCCTGAGCACGCGCGGTAAAACTCGAGAGCAAGGCGCACCCTCCGATGGATGACCCAATGAAAGTTCGACGATCCATGTCACAGTCTCCTATAGTTGTATGAAGTGGGTAACGCGATGCGAGATGACCTCGCCTCGCGCTACTCCGGGACGGGAATCGAATTTCATTGCACCGAGCCCAGGCTGGCGATCGCCGCATCGGCGCCGGCCGGTGCAGCCGGCTTTCCGGACACCGCCGCCGGACACGGCATGGCTCCGAAGCCTTGCGGCAGATGCAAGAGCGACCGGTCCAGGGCGTTCACCGAGACCGAGCCAGTGAAGGCCAGGATCCGGTCGATCTCCTGCTTCAGCAGTTCCAATGCCCGGCTGGCGCCTGCCTCTCCCGCCGCGGTGACGCCCCATAGTGGCGCGCGACCGACGAAAATGCCCTTGGCACCGATCGCTAGCGCCTTGCCCACGTCGCTGCCTCGCTCCACCCCGCCATCGACCATGACCTCGATGCGGTGCCCCACCCGATCAACGATGGCGACCAGCGCCTCGATGGGAGCGATGGAGCTGTCGAAATTGCGACCGCCATGGTTCGAGACGATCACACCATCCGCGCCACAGTCAGCGGCCATGGCAGCGTCGTCGGGATTCAAGATCCCTTTCAGCAGTAAAGGGCCGTCCCACATTTTGCGCAACTCGCGCAAATCGGACCACGTGTTGCTGTCGCTCCTCGGTCTGCCTGCACGTTTACCGGCACTGCCGCGTTCAGCCATGACGCTCGGAGATCCGGGGTAGTTCACCATCGCGGGAACGCCGTACTTGATCAGCTGGGGCAGGAACACCTTGAAGAACCAGCGGGGGTGCAGCGCAACGTCGAGCGCATTCGTTGGCGTCACACGCATAGGCATCACGAAGCCGCTCCGATTGAGGTACTCGCGATTGGGCGCTGCGGGCGTATCCATGGTCACCAGAAGCGCTTCATACCCCGCCGACTTGGCCCGCTGCACCATTTGGAAAGACAGTTGTCGATCCGGCATCATGTAGAGCTGATACCACAGCCGCCCGCCAGCTTCGTCCGCCACGCGTTCCATGGACACGATGGACGCTGTAGACAGGGTGAATGGGATGCCGGCCTTGGCAGCGGCACGAGCCACTGCAATCTCGCCGTTGAACCTGAGCAGTCCAGCCAAGCCGGTCGGGGCAATGGCGATCGGCATCGCGCTGGGCTTGCCGAAAAAAGTCGTGGCCTGAGAGCGCCGGGAGACGTCAACGAGCACACGCGTGCGCATTGCGATGTCCTCGAACTTTGAGCGGTTGCGCCGCACCGCCAGATCGTCCTCAGTCCCACGAGCGAGGAATTCGTATAGCCCCTTGGGCAGAAAACGCCGGGCAGCGTCCCGCAGATCGGCGATGTTGTAAGCAGACTCAGGATTCACGGTTCATCTCCTTCAGATGCGGGGGTCACCAGGCGGCTTCAAGAAGCGCGCGAACTTCAGCCTGGCTGGCCAATCGGGGATTGAAGTACAGCCCGCGATCGGACATGGCGCCTTCGGCCAAGCGGGGCAACAACGCCTTGTCCAGCCCCGCTTCGCTCAGCCGGCGCGGCACGCCCAGGCGCTGCTGCAAGTCTTCGACCGATGCGACGGCGACACGGGCCGCGGCTGAAGGCGTCATGCCGCGCGTGTCAGCGCTAAAGGCGTGCGCGACCAGCGCGAGCTGGTCGGCAGCGACCTCAAGGTTGAAGCGCATGGCGTGCGGCAGCATGATGGCGTTGGCTACGCCATGCGGCAAACCGCCGAGCGAGCCCAGTCCGTGACATATGCCGTGGTGGATGCCCACGCGCGCATTGCTGATGACCAGTCCGCTGAGATAGGCGCCTACCAGCGCGTCGGCGCGCGCATCCTCGTCTTGGGGACGACTGATTACTCCAACAAGGGAGCGCGCCAGCACACGAATACCCTGCAGCGCGAGCCCTTCGGAAACCGGGTTGCGCACGCGCGAATAAATACCCTCGATGCAATGGGCCAAGGCGTTCATGCCCGTGCTGGCGAACAGGCTTTCCGGTACGTCCAGCGTGGCGCGCCCATCGAGCACGATCAAGCTCGGCACCACGTGGTGGTCCCAGAAGACCAGCTTGTGCCCGTTCTCGTCCCGAACGCCCAGGCCTGGAGTCACTTCGGCCGCTGACAAGGTCGTGGGAATGGCAATGATCGGCAGCTTGGGGCGATTCAGCACCTTTTGCACATAGCGGTTGGGCGGATAGAACACATTGGCGTGATCGGCAAGCCGCCCGCCTTCGGCTAACAGAATTGCCGCGGCCTTCGCGCTGTCCGAAGCGCTCCCGCCGCCGACCGCGACGAAGCCGTCGATCCGATGCTCACGCGCCCGAGCTACCATGGCCTCAACCGTGGCCACGCCCGAATGGGGCGGCACCCCCGCTGCTTCGCAGACGACCATGGAGCCCAGCGCAGTGAGCGTGGCCCGAGCAGCGGCGCTCGTGGCTGAGCGAGTTCCGCTCACGAACATCAACCGCTGCGGACCCAGGGCGTTAACCTCGACGGCCAGGCTGTCCAGGGATCCCGGGTGCGACAGCAATTTGCTGCGTGATGAAAGGTACTGAAAGCCGGCGTCCGGGGTCATGTGATTTCCTATGTGAGCCGCAGCGTGAAAAGGCCACGATCCAGCGCGTTGCAAGAACCTTCGCAAGCAGTTGCGAGCGCAGTATAGGGAGCGGACTTTGACATCTCACATGCGAACATTCATCGTTCGCATACGCGATGGCGGAGGGCTTTTTGGAGGGGTTACCCGGATGCGAGCGGACTATTGGAGACGAAGTCCGGGACGCCAAGGCATACGCGTTGCCATGATGCGCGTGGCAGGACCCGTCCGACCCACGCAGGGCCCCCGACTGGCGCGCCGCGTATCAAGGGGGCGATCCGGATCATGACTCAGGCAACCGACGCCGATAAACCGTCTACGGTTGGGCGGGAATCCACTGCCAAAGTAACTTCCGGCCTGGCCACCGGCGAGAGGCTCGGCATCGCGCCATAGCCGGGGGGCAGGTGCAGCAGCGAGCGATCCAGCGCGTCGACGGAGACCGAACCCGTGAAGGCCAATATCCGGTCAATCTCCTGTCGCATCAGCTCCAGCGCTCGAGTGGCACCTGCTTCTCCCGCAGCCGACACCCCCCACAGTGGGGCGCGTCCGACAAATACACCCTTGGCTCCGATCGCCAGTGCCTTGCCCACGTCGCTACCGCGCTCAATGCCGCCGTCCATCATCACGTCGACGCGATGCGCCACCCGGTCCACGATCGCGACCAAGGCTTCGACGGGGGCAATCGAGCTGTCGAAGTTGCGGCCCCCATGATTGGAGACGATGACCCCATCCGCGCCGCAGTCCGCGGCCAGAGCCGCGTCGTCCGGATGCAGGATACCTTTGACCATCAGCGGCCCGTCCCAGATCTTGCGCAACTCGCGAAGGTCGGACCAAGTGGTCGAATCGCTTCGGGGCCGGCCTTTCTGACCCTTCCCGCCGGGCTGCTGCGTGATCTTCACATGCGCCTGCCCTGGATAGTTCACCAGCCTGGGAATGCCATGCTTGATGAGTTGGCGTGCGAACACTGTGAAGAACCAGCGAGGATGGAGTGCCACATCCAGCGAGTTTGCGGGGGTGACGCGCATGGGCAGCACGAATCCGCTTCGATGGAGGTATTCCCGATTCGGAGACGCGGGCGTATCGACGGTGACTATGAGGGCTTCATACCCGGCCGACTTTGCCCTCTGAATCATCTGCAAGGATGCCTGCCGGTCCGGCATCATGTATACCTGATACCACAGCCGCCCGCCGGCTTCGTCCGCCACTCGCTCCATGGAAATGATCGAAGCAGTCGACAGGGTAAAAGGAATGCCAGCCCTGGCCGCGGCACGTGCCAATGCAATCTCGCCGTCGAACCAGAGCAGTCCTGCCAGCCCTGTGGGAGCGACGGCGATAGGCATCGTGCTGTTCTTGCCGAAAAAAGTCGTGGCCTGCGAACGCCTGGACACGTCGACCAGCACTCGTGTGCGCATCACAATATCCTCGAACTTGGATCGATTGCGGCGGACGGACAGTTCATCTTCGGTTCCCCGGGCCAGAAAGTCGAACAATCCCTTGGGCAGGAAATGTCTTGCGGCCTCGCGCAAATCGGCAATGTTGTAGGCGTTGTCAGGTCGGTGGCTCAAGGGGATTTCCTTCAGGAGGCATGTTCCAGCCGTTCGAGGCTGGGGCGGGGGCGCTGGATTCAATGCTCGACAGGCAGAGATTCGTTCCGCCGAGCCCTGGATGTCCGAAGATGGAAGTCGATCTCGCTACGCAGCAGTGCTACGTATTCCTGCTGGCGCGCCCGTATTTCGTGGACCCAGCCGCCGATACCTATGGCTACGGGAAGTCCGCTAACCTCGAACGGCAACAGCATGCTGATAAGCCCTGCGCCGGGTGTTACGCCGCGAAGCACGACCGAGTAGTTGCGGGCCCTTATGCCGGCGAGATCACGTTGCAATGCGGCCAGGCTGACACACTCCTCGCCCGCAAGTGGCCCAGTGTTGTGCCGCATGACGAGATGACGCACTTTCTCTTCGGGCATTGTGGATAGCAGCACGCGACCGAGCCCGGACGCCACCAGAGGCCGCATGGTCCCGGGACCCACATGCATGCGCATGGTCGTCGTGGCGGGCACGACGTAAATGTATTGCGCCTGGTCCCGTATGGGTGCCGCGAGGATGATGGTTTCTTCGGTCGCTTCGCCCAGACGCGCCATCATCCGCATGATCTCCGCGCCTGGCAACAGCAGCGGCTCAATCCACGCGCCGAGCAACGTTACGCGCGGAGTGGGGAAATACGTGCGCTGATCAGGGCCATGGCGCAAGTAGCCGCGTTCCAGCAGGTTGCACAGCAGCATCGACGTGCTGGAGACCGGGTAGCCCAGCTCGCGGGCGATTTCACCGACGGACGCCTCGCGTTGCAGGCGGTCGAACAACTCCAGAACTTCAAGGACCCGGACCACGGATTTGACGACGCGCGCCATTTTGTCTCCTGGCTGTTATGTCGGCCCGCACCCAGGCGAGCCCCAATAGAGTCTAGCAACAGGGCCTCAGTCATGCACATACGGACGTGAATTGTTCGCATATGTGATGTAACTTCCGGGCGGTTCGGTGCTTACCCTAATGCTCGACGGTTCACAACTGCCCATAAGAGTGGTCGCCACAACGGCGCAGCGGAACGTGTCGATGACTTTGCCAGATCAAGGCCAAGCTTCTCCAGGTCAGCGCAGCGACGATCGACCGCGCCCATGGCGACGCGCGGTCTTGGGTCAATGGACGACGCAAGCGACGAACGAGCGTTCGCGCTGCCATCCACACATGTACGCGCCTGTAATTGGGAAGTAACCCGCTAAGGGCGCCAGGCAGCGGGGCGGGCCTGCGTCACGACGGTGATGCCGCGGAGCTGCCCGGCCTGCGGCATTGATGACGGCCGCGCGTAGCTCGACGGGTCGAAGCGATGCAGCAATTCGGCCTCGCGCGCGCGGGCCAGCGCCACGTTGGCCAATTTCACATGGCCGAAGCCGCGCATCGCGAGCGGCACGGCGGCAATCTCGCATGCCAGCGGCAGCCGTTGCGGGCTCAGGGCCGGAAGCAGCGCGCGGATGCGCTCCATGTATGTCGCGATCAGCTCCCGCTCCAGCCGCCGCTCGGCGGTGCGGCCGAACAGGTCGAGGGCCGTTCCCCGCAGCGTGCGCCCGTGCGCCAGCAGCTTCATGGCCCGGTAGAGCCAGCCCCCGAGGCGGATCTTGCGCGGCGCCTGCCCATCGCGCGCGGGGCTGAGGAGGGGCGGTGCCATGTAGAACTCGAGCCCGAAATCGCCCTCGAACTGCTGGCGCAGCGTCCTCTCGAAATGGCCGTCGGTGTACAGGCGCGCGACCTCATACTCGTCCTTGTACGCCATCAGCTTGAGCAGGCTGCGCGCGACGGTGCGCGTGAAAGGCAGCGCCGGGTCGGCCCCCAGCTCCTCTTCGCATGCCCGCACGAGCGTGACGAAATCCGCATAGCGGTCGGCATACGCCGCATCCTGGTACGCCGTGAGGTGCGCGGCGCCGCGCCCGATCATGGCTTCCAGCGTCTCGGCCGGCACGGCGTCCAGGCTGTCGCCCTGCACCAGTTGCCGCAATGCGGCCGGCGCCGCCGCTTCGAGCCGGCCCAGCGAGAAGGCCAGCTGGTTGGTTTCCACGGCCACGCCGTTGAGCTCGATGGCCCGTAGCATCGCGGCCAGGCCCACCGGCAGCAGCCCACGCTGCCAGGCGTAGCCCAGGGCCAGCATGTTGGCCAGGATCGAATCGCCCAGCAGCGCTTCGGCCAGGCCTTGCGCATCCAGCGTCTCCACGCGGTCTTCGCCCGCCGCGAAGCGCAGTTTCTCCAGCAGTTGCGGGATCTTCAGCTGCGCGTCCGGGTTGTGCAGCGACTCGGCCACCGGCATCTCGTGCGTGTTGGCCAGCACGCGCGTGCGGCCGTGGCGCACCGTCTGCAGGGCCTCGGCCGAGGCGCCGACCACGGCGTCGCAGGCGATGATCGCATCGGCCTGCTGGGTGTCGATGCGCACCTGGTTCAGCCGGGAAGGCACGTCGGCGAGCCGCACGAACGCCAGCACGCTGCCGCCTTTTTGCGCGAAGCCCATGAAGTCCAGCACGCTGGCCGACTTGCCTTCCAGGTGCGCCGCCATCGCGGTGAGCGCACCGACGGTGACGATGCCTGTGCCGCCGACGCCGGTGAACAGCAGGTCGTACGGCCCGGTCCATGCGTGCGGCGCAGGCTGCGGCAGGGATTGCACCAGCCGGCCGACGTCATCGCCGCGCCGCGTCAGGGCGCCGGCCTTCTTGCGCGGCTGCCCGCCGAGCACGCCGACGAAGCTGGGGCAGAAACCCTTGACGCAGGAGTAGTCCTTGTTGCAGGCGCTCTGGTCGATGCGCCGCTTGCGCCCCAGCGGCGTTTCCAGCGGCAGCACCGCCACGCAGTTGGATTGCACCGAGCAGTCGCCGCAGCCTTCGCATACCTGTTCGTTGATGAAGATGCGCCGGGTGGGTTCCACCAGCTCGCCCTTCTTGCGCCGCCGCCGCTTCTCCGCGGCGCAGGTCTGCTCGTAGATCAGCACCGTGACGCCCGGCATCTCGCGCAGGCGCCGCTGTACGGCATCGAGCTCGCCGCGGTCGTGGAATTCGGTGCCCGGGGGGAAGCGATCGCCGATCGCGTCGTACTTGCCGATGTCGTCGGAGACGACGACCACCTTGCGCACGCCTTCGGCCTCGACCTGGCGCGCGATGCCGTCGACGCTGATGATGCCGTCGATCGGCTGGCCGCCCGTCATCGCCACCGCGTCGTTGAAGAGGATCTTGTAGGTGAGGGTGGCTCGGGCCGCGACCGCCTGCCGGATCGCGAGGTAGCCCGAGTGGTAGTAGGTGCCGTCGCCCAGGTTCTGGAACACATGCGGCACCTTGGTGAACATCGCATGGGACACCCAATCGACGCCTTCGCCGCCCATCTGGATCAGGCCCTCGGTCTCGCGGTCCATCCAGCTGGCCATGAAATGGCAGCCGATGCCCGCCTGGGCGTGCGAGCCCGCCGGTACCTTGGTGCTGGTGTTGTGCGGGCAGCCGGCGCAGAAGTACGGCAGGCGCTTGACGCTGTCGCTGGAATTGGAGAGCAGCTCGGGCGGCGTGAAGTCGCGCACCAGGTGCCGGCGGTCCAGGTCCGGGAAATGCGCGGCCAGCCAGTGGGCGACAATTTCAATCAATCGGGATGGTCGAAGCTCTCCGATCGCGGAGATCAGCGGCACGCCCATCGCATCGTGCTTGCCGATGATCACCGGCCGGTGCGGCGCGTTGTAGAACATGCCCTGCAACTGGGTTTCGACGACCGGACCCTTCTCCTCGATCACCAGCACCTCGCGCAGCCCGCGCATGAACTCGCCCATGCGCACCGGCTCGACCGGGTACGTGAGCCCGAGCTTGCAGATGCGCACGCCGTGCCGGGCCAGCGCTTCGGGCGAGATGTCCAGCCGCCGCAGCACCTCCATGAAGTCGTAGTGCGCCTTGCCGGCCGTGATGATGCCCGCGGCCGCATCGGGGCTGTCCACGACCGTGCGATCGATGCTGTTGACGCGCGCGAAAGCCCGCACCGCGTCGAGCTTGGCGTGCAGCCGCTGCTCGATCACCAGCGAGGGCAGGTCGGGCCAGCGGTAATGCAGGCCGCCGGGCGGCGGCTGGTGGCCCGTCACCTGGGCAATCGTCGCGGCGTCCTGCCACACGGCGACGCGCGCGTTGGTGAGGTCCAGGTCGATCGTGCCGCTGCTCTCCACCACTTCCGACAGCGCGGTGAAGCCGACCCAGTTGCCCGAGTAGCGCGACAGGGCCCAGCCGTACAGGCCGAACTCCAGGTACTCGGCCACGTTGGCCGGCGACACGATGGGTGCATGCCAGGACTGGAAAGCCTGGTCGCTCTGGTGCGGCATGGACGATGAGACGCAGCCGTGGTCGTCGCCCGCCACCATCAGCACGCCGCCGTGCGGTGACGCGCCATAGGCATTGCCGTGCTTCAGGGCATCGCCCGCGCGGTCCACGCCCGGCCCCTTGCCGTACCACAGGGCGAACACGCCTTCGCAGGTGCGCTGCGGATCCGATTCGACGCGCTGGGTGCCCAGCACCGCCGTCGCGGCCAGCTCCTCATTGATCGCGGGGAGGAAGCGGATGCCCTGCGCCGTGAATTTGCTTCCGGCCTGCCACACGGCCTTGTCCACCATGCCCAGCGGCGAGCCGCGGTAGCCGCTGATGAAGCCCTGTGTGGCCAGTCCCGCGGCCGCATCGCGCTGGCGCTGCATCAGCATCAGCCGCACGAGCGCCTGCGTTCCGGTGAGGAACACCTGGCCGTCGCGCGCCCACAGCGCGTCGGAGAGCTGGTAATCGGGGCGCAGGAGAGACTCGGACATGGAGCCAGAGCCTAGGACGGCATGCGGAGAATTTGCTTCTTTTCTTCTCCGATTCCACAATGAAAGGAGAAAACTGTTCTACGAACGCCCGGAGACAAGAGAATGGAAGAGCTGGATCGGCAGGACGTGGTGCTGCTCAACGAATTGCAGCGCGATTCGCACCAGACGGTGCAGCAGCTGGCCGAACGCGTGGGCCTGTCCAGCACGCCGTGCTGGAAGCGCATCAAGGAGATGGAGGGCAGCGGCGTGATCCGCGGCTACACCGCGCTCATCGACCGCGAGAAGGTGGGGCTGGCGCTGTGCGTGATTGCCGAGCTGAACCTCACCCGCCACAACCAGGAGGTGGTGGCGCAATTCGAGCAGGAGGTGGCGGACTGCCCGCACATCGTGGGTTGCTATGCGACGACGGGCCAGGCCGATTACGTGATCAAGGTCCTCATGCCCGACATCAAGGCGTACGAACGTTTCCTGCACGAAACCGTTTTCAAGCTGCCCGGCGTGACGCACGTGCGCTCCAGCGTCGTGCTCAAGGAGGTGAAGGCCGAGATGCGCCTGCCGATCGAGCCGCCGGGCAAGCCGGCGCGCACGAAGGCGCGGCGCGCCTAGGCGGGCCGTTTCGGGATGTCCAGCCCGCGCTGGACCGCCGGCCGCGCGAGGAACGACTCCAGCACGCGCGTGACGTTGGGGAACCGGGCGATCTCCACCAGGTCGCCCGCGCCGTAGAAGCCGATGAGGTTGCGCACCCACGGGAACGTGGCGATGTCCGCGATGGTGTACTCGTCGCCCATCAGCCATGCGCGGCCCGCCAGCCGCTGGTCCAGCACGTTCAACAGCCGCCTCGACTCGGCGACGTAGCGGTCACGTGGCCGCTTGTCCTCGTACTCGCGGCCGGCGAACTTGTGGAAGAAGCCGACCTGGCCGAACATCGGCCCGACCCCGCCCACCTGCAACATGAGCCACTGGAGGGTCTGGTAGCGCGCCGCCGGGTCCGCCGGCAGGAGCTTGCCTGTCTTCTCGGCAAGGTAGATCAGGATCGCCCCCGATTCGAACAGCGCCAGCGGTTGGCCCGACGGCCCGTCGGGGTCCAGGATGGCCGGGATCTTGCCGTAGGGGTTGAGCGAGTGAAACTCGGGGGAGTGCTGGTCCTGCGCGTCGAAGCTCACGCGGTGCACCTCGTACGGCAGGCCGGTTTCCTCGAGCACGATGGAAACCTTGACCCCGTTGGGCGTCGTCAGCGAATACAGTTGCAGGCGGTCCGGGTGTGCGGGGGGCCATTTGCGGGTGATGGGGAAGGCGGATAGGTCGGTCATGTGTCCTCGATGGCGAACCCGGCAATATAAATGGATGCGCCGCCCGGGCCTGGATGAGCTGGACCAAGCCCCCACACGGCGGGGGCTTCTTCGTATACTGGGCGATGCAGATTGCCTCTCATTCCCCCGAGGGCCTGGCCGGTCCCGACGCGGACGCCGTTCATGCGGCCCATGACAGGGCCCTGCGCATGGTCGAAGAAGACGCCTCATTGCGGGATATCCTCTGGCACCTCGCGAACACCGTCGAGGAGGTCTCGCAGGGCCGCACCGTCGCCTCCATCCTCCTGCTCGACGACGAGGGCCTGCTGCGCAACGGGGCCTCTCCAAGCCTGCCTGCCGACTACCTGGCGGCGATCGACCGCCTGAAGCCCGATGCGAACCTCGGCACCTGCGCCGCGGCAGCGGCCACCGGCGAGACCGTCTTCACGCCCAGCTTCTACGACGACTGCCGCTGGGCCGAGCTGCGCCACCTGCCGCTCGCGCTCGGGTTCCTGGGTGCGTGGAGCATGCCGATCAAGGCCGCGGACGGCCGTGTGCTGGGGACTTTCGGCACCTACTTTCGCGAACATCGCTGGCCCACGCCCCAGGAGCTCGAAGCCGTGACGCTGCTGGTCTCGGCCGCCGCGTTGGCGATCGCGGCATCAGGATGCGGCGCGGGCGCGGCGCGCGCGGTCGGCGAAGCCTAGCCCGACAGCCGGCCCGCATACCAGCAACAGCGCCAGGCCCGCAGGAAGGCCGCACCTCGGTGTCCGCCCGCGCGGCGCCGACCTTCAATCCAGCGTCTGCCGGTAGCGCTTGAGCGCCACGATGCCGGCGACGGCCATGAAGGCGAGCATCGGCCACAGCTCGGGCAGCAACAGGTCGGCGGTGTTTCCCTTGAGCATGATGCCGCGCACGATGCGCAGGAAGTGCGTGAGCGGCAACACCTCGCCGAGCCATTGCGCCCACTGCGGCATCGCGCGGAAGGGGAACATGAAGCCCGACAGCAGCATGCTGGGCAGGAAGAAGAAGAACGTCATCTGCATCGCCTGCAACTGGTTGCGCGCGAGCGTCGAGAAGGTGAAGCCCACGCCCAGGTTCGCCACGATGAAGACGCCGATCATCGCCATCAGCAGCGGGAAGCTGCCGACCAGCGGCACCTCGAACAGCAGCCAGGCCGCCGCCAGGATCACCCCGAGCTGCACGTAGCCGATCACGACATACGGCAGGATCTTTCCGGCCATCACCTCCGCCGGCAACACCGGCGTGGCCAGCAGGTTCTCCATGGTGCCGCGCTCGCGCTCGCGCGTCATCGCGAGCGACGTGAGCATCACCATCGTCATCGTGAGGATGGTGCCCACCAGGCCCGGCACGATGTTGTAGCGCGACAGGCCCTCCGGGTTGTAGCGGCGGTGCACGATCACGTCGTACGGCGCGGGCGTGGCCTGGAGCCGTTGCAGCGGCCCCGTGAGGTCGCGCTGCAGTGCCTGGGCCGCCGCTGCGTTCAGCGCGGCGAGCGCATTGCCCGACGCGGACGGGTCCGTGGCATCCACCGCCACCAGCAGCGCCGGCTTCTCGCCGCGCACCAGGCTGCGCGTGAAGTGCGGCGGGATCACGACGAGGAACTGCACCTCGCCCGACTCCAGCAGCTTCTCGGCCGCGGCCTCGCTGGTGCCCTGGTGCACGATCCTGAAATAGCCGGTGTTCTGCAGCGTGGCGACGATGCTGCCGGCGAGCGGGCTGGTGTCCGCCGCCACCAGCGCGGTGGGCAGGCCTTTGGGGTCGGTGTTGATCGCATAGCCGAACAGCACGAGCTGCAGGATCGGGATGCCCACGGCCATGCCGAAAGTCAGCCGGTCGCGCATCATCTGCTGGAACTCCTTGATGAACACGGCCACCATGCGCGCGAACGAGAAGAACCTCATGCGCGCTGCTCCATGCCGGGCCCGGCGAAATTGTCCTGGGCCCGATCGATCAGCTTGACGAAGACTTCCTCCAGCGTGGACCCGGGCGGCAGCCCCGCCTGCTCGACGATCTGGCGCTCGGTGCCGCGCGCCAGCACCTTGCCGTAGGCGATGTACACGAGATCATGGCAGCGCGCGGCCTCGTCCATGTAGTGCGTCGACACCAGCACGGTGATGCCTTCGCCGGCGAGCTGGTGGATCTGGTCCCAGAATTCGCGCCGCGCCTTCGGGTCGACGCCCGCCGTGGGCTCGTCCAGCAACAGCAGGCGCGGCTTGTGGATCAGGCAACCCGCCAGCGCGAGGCGCTGCTTCCAGCCGCCCGAGAGCGCGCCGGCCAGCTGGTCCTGCCGCTCGGTGAGCCGCAGGCGCGCCAGCGCTCCATCCACCGCCTGGGGGCGGTCGGGAATCTCGAACAGGCGCGCGATGAAATCCAGGTTCTCCCGGATCGACAGGTCCTCGTACCAGCCGAACTTCTGCGTCATGTAGCCGGCCTGGCGCTTGATCTCGCGCGCCTGCCGGATCACGTCCAGCCCGAGGCAGGTGCCTTCGCCCCCATCGGGGCGCAGCAGCCCGCACAGCATTCGTATCGTCGTCGTCTTGCCGCTGCCGTTGGGCCCCAGGAAGCCGCAGATGCGGCCCTCGTGCACCTGCAGGTCCACGTTGTCCACCACCGCGCGGCCGCTGTACCGCTTGGTGAGGCCGCGCACGTCGATCGCGAGTTCGGTCACTGGGAAACCTCCGCCCTGCGGGCTGCGGTATTCGCCTTGGGAGCGGCCCGGCCGCTCATGGCTTCGGCTTCGCGGGCCGCACGCCCAGCGGCTGGCCCGGCCGCAGGCGTGTCGCGTCGGCCGGCGCGGGTTGCGCCTCGGCCATGAATACGAGCTTGCTGCGCTGCGAGTTCGAATAGATCACCGGCGGCGTGTACTCGGGGCGCGTGGCGATGTGTGTCACGCGCGCGGCGATCGGCGCGCCGCAGCCGTCGCACTCCAGCAGCACCTCCTGGCCGAGCGCCACGGTGGGCAGTTGCGCCTCGGGCACGTAAAAGCGGGTCTTGAGGTTGCCCGGCGGCAGCAGCGCGACCACCGGCTGCCCGGCGGCGACGAACTCGCCGGGGCGGAAGAACGTGTCGGCCACCTGCGCGTCGGCCGGCGCGGCCTGTTCCTTCTGCTGCTGGCGCCACACGCTTTGCTTGAGCACCTGCCGCGCCGCCTCCACCTGGGCGTCCGCCGCCGCGCGCTCGTCGGCACGGGCCGGCAGCCGGGCGACCTGCACCGCCGAGGACAGCTCGCGCACCCGGGCCTGGGCCTGCGCCAGGGTGGCCTGCGCCTCGTCGAGTTGCGCCCGCGAGATGAAGCCCTTGGCGACCAGCTCGCGTTTTCGCGCCAGGTCGTGCCGCGCCAGTTCGGCCTGCGCGCGCGCCTGGGACAGCTGTGCCTGGTTCACGGCCACCTCCGGCTCGCGCTTGCCCTTGTCGGTGTTTTCGGCCTGGTAGCGGGCGGCCTCCAGGCGGGCGCCGGCTTCCTCGCGCGCGGCCTTCTCGGCTTCGGACTCCAGCGTGAACAGCGGCTTGCCGCGCGAAACCTGCTGGCCGGCCTGCACGTGCAGGACGCTGAGTGTCCCCGCGAGTGGCGAGGCGACATACACGTAGTCGGCTTCGGCATAGCCGGACCACACGGCGTCCTGCCTGTCGCCGCAGCCCGCCGCCACGCCCAAGGCGGCCGCGGCCGCGGCCCATCGCATGCTGTCCGTCATTTCGTCTTCCCTCCGGCGGCCAGGGCCTTGAGCGCCAGTTCGATGCGCTGGCGGATGGCCTTGTCGCTCATGACCTGCACTTGCAGCGAGTCGCCCGGCACTCCCGGTGCGACGCCCAGCGAGCGGATGGCGGGCGCGACGAGCAGGGGCATCGCGACGGCGCTCATGACGAAGACGAAGCGCTGCAGTGGCGGCACCCTGGCGAGCGTCCCTTCCTTCTGCGCCTGGGCCATCAGGGCCAGCAGCACCCGCAGGTGGCGCGGCGCGTTGGTGCGCATGAATTCCACGGCGACCGGTTCGCCCGCCGCGGCGTCCGAGATCACCCGGCCCAGCACGGCCGAGTGGTCGCGCACGAAACTCGCGAGGAAGAACAACGCCTCGCGCAGCCGCTCCAGGGGCGGCCCCGCCTGCTGCGCGCTGCTGCTCAACCGCGCGAACATCTCCTCGTACCAGCCATCCAGCAGGCGCGTGAGGAACGCGTCCTTCGTCTTGAAGTGGTAATGGAACATGCCGAGGTTCACGCCCGCGTGCTGCGCGAGCGCGCGCACCGACAGCCGCGCCGCGCCGCGCTCGGCATAGAGCTGGCGGCCGCTCTGCAGCAGCGCCTGCTCGATGTTGCGGCTGGGACGGGCCATGCCGCATTATTAGACAACTGACTAGTTATTGGCAAACCGGGGCCCGCGCCTACGCCGCTCGGACGATTCCTACCTGGGCCCGGCGCGTTTGAGCGGCCCGAATCGGACGGGACCGAGTGCCGGATTCGGCATGCGCCGATGCCGGATGGCGAGGCTGGCGACCATAGTGGAAGCACGACGGCCCACCAGCCCGGGAGAATCAAGATGAACGAGTCCGCGATCGGTTCCTACGAGCTGCGCTTCCAGTCCCTGTTCGACAGCGGCCGCGGCTATTCCTTTCCCTGTGGCCCGGACGGCCAGGTCGACATGAACCAGTTGAGCGACCGTGCGCGCAACAACTACCTGTACGCACGCGCCATGGTCGGCCGGGAGCTCGCCGTCCCCGCCGTGCGCTGCGGCGCCGTGCACTGAGCGCGGCTGGCGGCGCCGGCGGTGTGTGAGAAGTGCGCCATTCTGTGACGCGGGCCACCGCGGCGGGCCCCGCCGCACTATGGTTGGCCCATGAGCAACGACTGGCACCAGGTGGGATTCTTCGCAGCGGGGTTGGCGATCGGCGCCGTGGCAACCGCCATGATCGTGCTCGGGCCCTACTCGCCGGCGGGCCGCCCCAAGCTGCAAGCCAGGCCCGGGCCGTCCCAGACCACGGCCGCCGCGTTCCGCGGCACCGAATGCCCGTTGGAACCCGCGGCCACCATCGCCGGCGCCAAGGATGGGCGCTACCGGATGCCGGCCGACCTGTCCGGCTACGCGGCCACCGACCCGAAAGTCTTCATCGCCATGGGCACCGAGGCGGCGGCGGCCGGACGACCGCACGATGCCGAGATCGCCTACCTGATGGCATGCCGCGTCGCGGACCGGTTCCAGGTCGCGGGCTCCGCCGCGGCGGCCGATGCCCGGTACGAGTTGGCGAAGCACTACGGCACGCTGGCCAACGCGTCGGACAAGGGTGCGCCGAACTGTGGCGACCTGTTGCTGCGGGCGGAGACGATGTACTCGGACAGCCTGCAGCTCTACCGCGCCAGCTACGGCGCGGACCATGAGCGTTCGCGCCTGGCGGCGCAGGGCCTGGCCGGTGTGCGCCAGACCTTGACGGCCCAAGCCGGCATCGCGCCCGCGCCGCCGGTCGCGGCACCTGCGGTTTCCGCCGACGCGGCCGCGCCTCAGCAGGAAGGGCGGGTGGTGCGGACCGAACGCCCGGCGAGCCCGTCCGTTCCCGTGGTGTCCGCCAAGCCGCAGGCCCGCACCGCGCCGCTCGAGAAGTCCGGCAACCGCCCGCCGCACACGAAGATGGCGGCAAGAAAGGCGCCGCCGAGCCCCGCCTGTGCGGGTGCGCGCACGCCAGCCGAAAAGCTGATCTGCTCCGACGCCGAGCTGGCGCGCCTCGACCGTGAGGTGGGCTACCTGCAGGCGCGCGCGCGCAATGCCTGGAAGTACGAGTCCGAGTGGCGGCGCCGGGAGTCGATGTGCCGCGACCGCGCCTGCCTGCGGCAGCTGATCGCGGACAAGCGCAGCCAGCTGATGGCGGAGATCAACTCCGCATAGCGCGGCGCATTCCGTCCGTCATCCACAGTCCGCCGTCGCGTGCGGCGATCAGCGCTTCCAGGCCCGGCGTGCCGAGCACCAGTTCGCGGCCAGCCTGCGGGCCCAGCACCATCGCGGCAGCGCCGACGCCATTGACGCCCGGAAGATCCCGGCCCACCAGCGTCACGCCACGGGGCCCCTGCGCCGGGTAGCCCGTCTGCGGGTCGAGCACGTGGTGGTAGCGCCGGCCGCCGCGCTCGAAAAACCGCTCGTAGTCGCCGGAGGATGCGACGAAGCCGTCGCGCACGTCGATCGTGCCCAGCAGGCGTTCGGGTTGTCGCGGGTCGCGGATGCCCACCCGCCAGGGGCGGCCGGCAGCCTCGGTCATCGCGACAACGTCGCCGCCCCCGTTGACGAGGGCCTGGGCGACGCCGTGTTCCCGCAGTACCTCCAGGCCGGCCTGCAGGATGTAGAGCTTGGCGATGCCGCCCAGGTCGACGCGCATGCCGCGGCGGGTAAGGCAGGCCGTGCCCGCGCGCTCGTCGAGCACGAGGTGTCGCCAGTCGACGTCGCGCAGGTGCGCCGCGATGTACCCTGGCGCGGGCATGTGCGGGTCGCGGGGATCGAAGTGCCAGCGGCCGACCGATCCGATCGTGACGTCGAAGGCGCCTTCGCTGCGCCGGGAAACCTGCCGGGCCATTGCGAGCACCTGCATCAGCTCCGGTTCGACCGCCACGGGCGCGATGCCCGCCATCAGGTTGATCGCGGCGACGCGGCTGGTCGGTGCGTAGTGGCTCATCACCGCCTCGAGCGAGGCCATGCGCGTGAATGCGGCGAGCTGCGCCGCTTTCAGCGGTTGCGCGTGAGGGCCCTGAACCGAGATGTCCACCCGCGTGCCCATCATCGCCCTCGACTCACGCAGGCGCACCGCGTCCGCGCGTTCGCCTGCGACGGCAGGCCAGGCGGCCACGCACGCGCCCAGCGCCGAACCGGCGAGCAGCCGGCGCCGCGCCACGTCGACCGGCTGGATCAGGGGCCGCTGCTTCATGGTCCGGGCGCGGCGGTCAGCGCGAGGCGTCGACCATATAGTTCACGGCGGCCTTCACGTCGTCGTCGGCGAGCGTCGCCACGCCGCCGCGTGCCGGCATCTGGCCCTTGGCGCCGGTGAAGCCCTCGAGGGCGTGTTTGTACAGCACGTCGTTGCCTTGCGCGATGCGCGGGCCCCAATCGGCCTTGTCACCCGGCTTGGGCGCACCCGCGACACCGGCCGCGTGGCACAGGGCGCAGGTCTTGTTGTAGACGGATTTGCCCGCGGTGTTCTCGGCCGGGGCGGCAGCGGGTGCGGCCACCGGCGTCGTGGCGGGCGCGGGGGCCGCCGGCGCGGCGGGTTCCTGCTTGCCACAGGCGGCGAGCAGCGCGGCGCCGCAAAGGGCGAGGGTGAGTGTGAGGTTTTTCATTGGTATTGGACGTGGAGTGGCTGGGGCCGGCTCTCGAACCGGTGAACGGATTCTAGGACGAGGAAAGCGCCGGCAAGCGCCGTCCGGTTGACTTATCGCAAGGGGTACTTACAAAGGTACCCGGATGATTCACCTTTGAAAGCAGGGCCATTGCCACGCGAGGCATCGGCTCCGCATTTGGTGTGTTGTGTGAACTTTGATCTAAGAGGAAAACTGTCATGAGTGAAGGGGCAAACAAGCCTGTGCAATCCCAGCCCGAAATGCGCCGTCGGGGCTTCCTGAATACCGCCGCCGCCGCGAGCCTCGCCGGCATCAGCCTGGCCGCTTGTTCGGACAAGCCATCCACCGCGCCCGCCGCCAAGGCCTCGGGCGCGGGCGTCGCCAAGGCGGGCGCCGAAGCGACGGAGCCGGGCGGCTCCATCCACCTGAAGCCGGGCGAGCTCGACACCTACTACGGCCTCTGGAGCGGCGGCCACACCGGCGACATGCGGGTGCTGGGCATGCCATCGGGGCGCGAAATCACGCGCATCCCCTGCTTCGTGCCCGACGCGCTCGTCGGCTGGGGCATCACCAACGAGTCCAAGGCGATCATGGGCACCAAGCCCGACGGCAGCCTGAAGTACACCGTCGCCGACACCCACCACACCCACGCCTCGTACAAGGACGGCAATTACGACGGCCGCTACGCCTGGATCAACGACAAGATCAACAGCCGCATCGCGCGTATCCGCCTGGACTACTTCGTCTGCGACAAGATCACCGAGCTGCCCAACGTGCAGGGCTTCCACGGCATCTTCCCCGACAAGCGCGACCCGGTGGACCCCGCGATCAACTACACGACGCGCGTGTTCTGCGGCGCCGAATTCTCGGTCCCGATGCCCAACAACACCGGCCTCGAGGACGCCTCGAAGTACCGCTCGATGTTCACCTGCGTGGATGCCGAGACGATGCAAGTGCGCTGGCAGGTGATGATCGACGGCAACTGCGATCTCACCGCCACCTCGTACGACGGCAAGCTGGCGGCGACCAACCAGTACAACGTCGAGATGGGCGCCAAGTACGAGGACATGATGTCCGCCGAACGCGACGCCTGCCTGTTCTTCAACGTCGCCCGCATCGAGGCCGCCGTCAAGGCCGGCAAGTTCAAGACCATCGGCACCTCCAAGGTGCCGGTCGTGGACGGCACGCGTGAAGCCAACAAGGACCCGAAGACGGCCCTCACGGCCTACGTGAGCGTGCCGAAGAACCCGCACGGCGTGAACGCCAGCCCGGACGGCAAGTATTTCATCTGCGCCGGCAAGCTGTCGCCCACCGGCACCGTGATCGACCTGGCCAAGGTGCTGGCGTACTTCGACGGCGGCCTGGCCAAGGCCGACGACGCCATCGTCGCCGAAGTCGAGCTGGGCCTGGGCCCCTTGCACACCGCCTTCGACGGCCGCGGCAACGCCTACACCACGCTGTTCCTGGACTCGCAGGTCGTGAAGTGGAACGTCGACGCGGCCATCAAGTTCCACGCGGGCGACAAGAACGCCAAGTACGTGGTCGACCGCATCGACGTGCAGTACCAGCCGGGCCACCTGAACGCGAGCCAGTCCGAGACCATAGCCGCCGACGGCAAGTACCTGGCCGTGGGGTGCAAGTTCTCCAAGGACCGCTTCCTGCCCGCCGGCCCGCTGCATCCCGAGAACGAGCAGCTGATCGACATCTCGGGCGAGAAGATGGTGCTGCTGGCCGATCACCCGGTGCGCGGCGAGCCGCACGACTTCATCATCTTCAAGCGCGAGCTGCTCAAGCCCAAGCAGGTCTACAGCCTGGACGATTCGCCGATCGCCATCAAGGACGCCAAGGAAAGCGGCGTCACGCGCAACGGCCGCAAGGTCACCGTGAAGATGACCTCGCAGGCACCGGCCTTCAGCCTGCGAGAGTTCAAGTTGAAGAAGGGCGACGAAGTCACGCTGATCCTGACCAACCTGGACAAGGTGCAGGACCTGACGCACGGCTTCGCCATTCCGAATTACAACGTCAACTTCATCGTCAACCCGCAGGAGACGAAGTCGGTGACGTTCATCGCGGACAAGCCCGGCGTGTTCTGGTGCTACTGCACGCACTTCTGCCACGCGCTGCACCTGGAGATGCGCAGCCGCATGATCGTCGAGGCCTGACCTCCAACGATGCCCGCGCCCCGGTGGCGCGGGCTCCTGACACCATGAACCTGCTGTACCTTTTCCTGCGGCTGTGGGTGCTTGGCCTCGCGCTCCTCGGGCTGCCCGGGGCATGGGCCACCGCCTACGAAGCCGAGCTGCCCGCCGAGATCAACACGACCCGGCGGCTGTGCGACATCGCGCCCTGCAAGGACGTGTTCCCGGGCGCCACCTCGTTTTCCGAGCGCAAGGGCCAGCCGCCCTACGTGGAGGCCTACGTGGACGAGAACGGCAAGCCCAAGCTCCTGGGCTACGTGATGCTGTCCACCGACATCACCGACACGCCCGCCTATTCGGGCAAGCCGGTGGTGACGCTGATCGGCATGGACACCCAGGGCCGGTTCGTCGGCGTCAGGGTGCTCAAGCACTCCGAGCCGATCCTGCTGCTCGGCATCCCCGAGAGCGCGCTCAACAAATTCAACGACCAGTACCTGGGCAAGTTCGTCGGCGACAAGCTCGAGGTCGGCCAGTCGCGGCCCGACGAGGGCATCGTCGGCATCGACGCGATCTCCGGCGCCACCGTCACCGTGATCGCGCAGAACCAGGTGATGATGACCTCGGGCGCCGCCGTCGCGCGCCAGACCGGCATCCTGGCGCCGACCATCCGGCCGCAGGCGAAATTCAACGACAGCGGGCGCAAGGCCGACTGGGCCGCGCTGGCCGACGAGGGCGCCGTGCAGCGCCTGGTCGTGCAGCCCGAGCAACTGGGCCTGCCGCGCGGCGGCGGCCCGTTCATCGAGCTGTGGTTCGGCTACCTGAACCAGCCCGACATCGGCCGCTCGCTGCTGGGCGAGTCCGGCTGGCGCAGCCTGATGGCGCAGCTCCAGCCCGGCGAACACGCGCTGTTCGTCATCCGCACCAAGGGCACCGAATCCTTCAAGGGGTCGGGCTTCGTGCGCGGCGGCATCTACGACCGGCTGCAGGTGCACCAGGGCCGCGATGCGTTCACCTTCCGCGACCTGGACTACGTCAACCTGTACGGCCTGGAGGCCGCGGGCGCGCCGCGCTTCACCGAATCGGCGATCTTCATCCTGCGGTCGCCCGCTTTCTCCGCGGCGTTCCCCTGGAAGCTGAGCCTGCTGGGCAACAAGGTCGACCGCGCGACCGGGGCGCGCACCTTCACCAGCTTCGACTCGGAGTACTGGCTGCCGGCGTCCGCGCTGGAGGGCGGCCGGCCGCCGCGCGACGAGCCGCAGGCCACCTGGGTCAAGGTGTGGAAATCGCGCGCCGTCGAGATCGGCTTCTTCGTGGCCCTGCTGGTGGCCGTGGCGGTCGTCTATGCGTTGCGCGACCAGCTCACGAGCCGCTCCACCCGCAAGAACAAGTGGCCGGTCAACGCCTTCAAGTACAGCGCGTGGATCGCCAGCATCGGCTTCGTCGGCTTCGGCCTGATGGCGCAGCCCTCGATCACGCAGGTGCTGACCTGGTTCCACGCGCTGCTGTTCCACTGGACCTGGACGCTGTTCCTGAGCGACCCCTTCGTCTTCCTGTTCTGGATCTTCATCATCGCGACGACCTTCGTCTGGGGCCGGGGCCTGTTCTGCGGCTGGCTGTGCCCGTTCGGCTCGCTGTCGGAGCTGCTCTACAAGGTGGGCGGCGCGATCGGCCTGAAGCGCTTCCAGCGCAAGCTGCCGCGCTGGCTGCACGACCGGCTGAAGTGGGTCAAGTACGCCGTCTTCGTCGGCCTGCTCGGCGTGTCGATGTTCTCGATGGGGTGGGCGGAGATGCTGGCCGAGGTCGAGCCGTTCAAGACCACCTTCCTGGTCGGCTGGTTCACGCGCGCCTGGCCTTACACGCTGTTCGCCGCGTCCATCCTGGGCCTGTCCATTTTCATCGAGCGGCCGTTCTGCAAGTACCTGTGCCCGCTCGGCGCGTCGCTGGCGATGCCGTCCACCTTCCGCTGGTTCGGGCTGCGCCGCAAGCAGGAGTGCAGCACCTGCAAGGCCTGCGCGACCGGTTGCGGCGCCCAGGCGATCGACGCCGATGGCCGCATCGACCACCGCGAATGCCTGCACTGCCTCGACTGCATGGTGCTGTACACGGACACGCACGCCTGCCCGCCGCTGGCCAAGGAGCGCAAGCTGCGCGAGAAGGCCGGCCTGCCGCTCACGCGCATCGGACGCGACGGCTACTTCATCCCGATCCATCCGGTGCCCGCCGACAAGCCGGCCAGGAAGGAGGCTGCATGACCATGGTCGATCCGCGCATGCAAACCGATGCCATCGAGCCGCCCTACGCGGAGCAGCCCACGTTCCTCGGCTTCGTCAAGCGCGAGGTCTGGGACCACCTGTGGCCCTGGCGGCCGGGCGTGGGCGCGCCGCACCGGATGCTGCGCGCCGCCGGCGTCTCGCTGGCGATCGCCGTCACGGTGGTCTGGGTGCTGGCGGGCCTGGGCGAGCTGCGCGCCGTCGCCGTCATCGGCTGGTGGTTCGGCTGGAGCATCTACGAAGTGCTGGTGCGCCTGCGCGCCAAGCGCTATGTGAAGGACGGGCCCTGGTGGGGCCGCCGCTACCGCGTGGCCTCCGTCATGGACATGATCTGCTACGTCTCCTTCAAGAACCTGCTGATCGGCGCGACGCTGTTCCTCGTGCTCAAGTCGCTCGGCCTGCTGGTGATCTGATGAAGCGCCTCGCTGTCGCGCTCGTGCTCGCGTTGGCCGCCGCCTGGCTGCAGGCCGCGACGTGGACGGTGCAGCCCGGCCAGGCGATCCAGCCGGCCATCGACAAGGCGGCGCCGGGCGACGTGGTCGAGGTGCTGCGTGGCCAGTACCCGGGCAACCTCGTGATCGCCAAGCCGCTGACGCTGCGCGGCGTGGAGCGGCCGACGATCAGTGGCGGCCTGCACGGCGACACCATCCGGGTGAACGCCGAGGACGTGACGATCGAGGGCCTCATCGTCCGCGATTCGGGCGACAGCCTGCTCGCGCAGAACGCGGGCATCTACGTCTCGCCCGGCTCGCACCGGGCGGTGGTGCGCAGGAACGACCTGGTCTACAACCTGTTCGGGCTGTGGATCGAAAAGGCCAACGACGTGCGGGTGGAGCACAACCTGATCGTCGGCAAGCGCGAGTATGGCTCGTCCCAGCGCGGCAACGGCGTACAGTTGTACAACACGACCGGCGCGCGCATCATCGGCAACAACATCGGCTTCGTGCGCGACGCGCTGTACGTGGACGTGTCGCACGACGCGATCTTCCGCGGCAACCGCCTGCACCACAGCCGCTACGGCACGCACTACATGAACTCCTACCGCAACCTGTGGGAGGACAACGACACCTACTCGAACCGCGGCGGGCTGGCCCTGATGGAGGTGCGCGACCAGGTGGTGCGCAACAACCGCGCCTGGGGCAACAGCGACCACGGGATCATGCTGCGCACCCTGCAGGACTCTGTCATCGAGAACAACGTGGTCGCGGGCAATGGCCGCGGTTTCTTCATCTACGACGTGGAGTACGTCACCTTGCGCGGCAACCTGGTGACCGGCAACAAGGTCGGCGTCCACCTGTCCGCGGGCTCCACCCGCAACGTCGTCGAGGGCAACGACTTCATCGGCAACCGCGAGCAGGTGCGCTACGTCGGCGCCAGGGACGAGAGCTGGGGCGGCACCGTGGGCAACCACTGGAGCAACTACCTGGGCTGGGATCGCGACGGCGATGGCCGGGGCGACGTGCGCTACGAGGCGAACGACGTCGTCGACCGCCTGATCTGGCGCCACCCGGCCGCGCGGCTGCTGCTGGCGAGCCCGGCGGTGCAGGCGCTGCGCCTGGTGGGCCAGCAATTCCCGGTGCTGCGCGCGCCCAGCGTCGTCGACGCGAAGCCGCGCATGCAGCCGGCGCACACGAACTGGAGCCAATGGAATGAAAACAAGCGACCCCTGCCGCACTGACGCCGGCGAAGCGGCCATCACGCTGCGCGGCGTCGTCAAGCACTACGGCGCCGTGCACGCCGTCGATGGCGTGGACCTGGACATCCGCCGCGGCGAAGTCTTCGGGCTGATCGGCCACAACGGCGCGGGCAAGAGCACGCTGTTCAAGATGATGCTCGGGCTGGTGAATCCGGGGGCGGGCGAAATCCGCATCCAGGGCGTGGTGGTGAACGGCCGCAATTTCCGCCGGGTGCGCCGGGGCATCGGCTACCTGCCGGAAAACATCGTCCTCTATGACAACCTGAGCGGCCTCGAGACCCTGCGTTTCATGGCCCGGCTCAAGGGCGCGCCCCGGGCCGAATGCGAAGCCGCGCTCGAGCGCGTGGGCCTGGCGCATGCCGCGCAGCGCGCGGTGCGCGAGTACAGCAAGGGCATGCGCCAGCGCCTCGGGTTCGCGCAGGCGCTGCTGGGCCGGCCGCAGGTGCTGTTCCTCGACGAGCCGACCACCGGCCTCGATCCTGAAGCGATCCGCGCGTTCTACGCCACGCTGGCGCAGTTGAAGGGCGAGGGCGTGACCATCGTCCTGACGTCGCACATCCTGGCCGAGCTGCAGGAACGCGTCGACCGGCTCGCCATCCTGGCAGGGGGCCGGGTCCAGGCCGTGGGCAGCGTGCAGGAATTGCGCGAAGGCATGGCGCTGCCGCTGCGGCTGGAGGTGCACGCCACCGATGCCGGTGCCGCCCACGTGCGCAACGCGCTGGCGCCGCTCCCCGTGCACGGCATGCGCTGGCTCGGCACCCAGCTGCACGCGCGCTGCTCGCGCGAGTCCAAGATGCCGGTGCTCGCCGCGCTGATGGCGCTGGGCAACTCGGTGCTCGACCTGAAGGTGCACGAGCCTTCGCTCGAGGACGTGTTCTTCGGCTTTGCCGACTAAAAGGGCCGCCATGGAACTGCAACAGATCTTCACCATCGCCTACAAGGAGCTGCGCGACCGCCTGCGCAACCGCTGGGTGCTGGCCGTCGCCGTCGTCTTCACGGCGCTCGCACTCGTCATCGTGTACTTCGGCGGCGCGCAGCAGGGCACCGTGGGCCTGCGCTCGATCGAATTCACGATCGCCAGCCTGGTCAGCCTGGTCATCTACCTCATCCCGCTGATCGCGCTGCTGCTCGGGTTCGACGCTGTCGTCGGCGAACGCGAGCGCGGCTCGCTCGACCTGTTGCTGGCGCTGCCGGTCACGCGGCTGGAAGTGCTGCTGGGCAAGTACCTGGGGCTGGCCGCCGCACTGAGCCTGTCGACGCTGGGCGGCTTCGGCCTCGTCGCGGTGCTGCTCGCCACCCAGATCGGCCCGTCGGGGCTGGAGCCCTTCGTCGGCTTCATGTTCAGCTCGGTGCTGCTCGGACTGGCTTTCCTCAGCCTGGCCGTGATGCTGTCGGTGCTGGCGCGGGATCGCGCCCGGGCCTCGGGCCTGGCGATCGCGCTGTGGTTCTTCTTCGTGCTGGTGTTCGACCTGCTGCTGCTCGGCCTGCTGGTGGTCGGCGGCGGCGAATCGGGCAGCGAGTGGTTCCCCTACCTGCTGATGTTCAACCCGGCCGACGTGTTCCGCATCCTCAACATCTTTTCACTCGATGACGTGCGCAGCCTCTATGGCCTCACCAGCATCGTGCCCACCGCCCTGGCCAAGCCCTGGCTGATGGCGCTCGTGATGCTCGGCTGGATCGCCGCCCCGCTGGCCGTCGCTACCTGGAGATTCCGTCCATGACCGTTCATCGCCGCCACTTCCTCATTGCCGCCGGCGCGGCCTCGCTGGCGGGCCTCGCCGGCTGCGGGCAGGCCGAATCGCGCACCGTTCCCGTGCCGGTGGAGATCGACGCCGCCAGCACCTGCGACCTCGACGGCATGCTGCTGGCCGACTACCCCGGCCCCAAGGCGCAGATCCACTACGCCGGCACCGCCGCGCCGGTGTTCTTCTGCGACACCGTCGAGATGTTCGCCACGATCCTGACGCCCGAGCAGGTCAAGCCGATCCGCGCCGTGTTCGTGCAGGACATGGGCAAGGCCGACTGGGAGCAGCCGCGCGGTCACTGGTTCGACGCGAAGGCCGGCTTCTACGTGGTCGGCGGCAAGCGCCGCGGCTCCATGGGTCCGACCATCGCGAGCTTCGCCGTGCCGGCCGACGCAACCCGGTTCGCCGGCCAGTACGGCGGCCAGGTGCTGCGCTTCGCCGAGGTCAAGCCGAACATGGCCGACCTGGGCGGTGGCGCCGTGCACGACACGAAGATGTAGCCGGCGCGGGGGCGGTCAGCGCGTTCGCACGGCTTGCGCCAACTCGCGCAGCAGGCTTTCCGTCTGCTCCCAGCCGATGCAGGCGTCGGTGATCGAGACGCCGGGTTGCAGCGGCACGCCGGGCCGCAGGTCCTGCCGGCCGGGGCGCAGGTGACTCTCGATCATCAGGCCCAGGATGCGCTTGTCGCCGCCGGCGATGCGCCCCGCGATGTCGCGCGCGACGTCGACCTGGCGCTCGTACTGCTTGGCGGAGTTCGCGTGCGAGCAGTCCACCATCACGCGCTCGCACACGCCGGCCTTGCGCAACGCGGCGCACGCCGCCTCGATGTCGGCGGCCGAATAGTTGGGCCCGCGCGAGCCGCCGCGCAGGATGATGTGGCAGTCCTCGTTGCCGGTGGTCTCGAAAATCGCCACCTGTCCCATCTTGGTCATGCCCATGAAGGCGTGGGGCGAGCGGCAGGCAACCAGCGCGTCGGCCGCCATCTGCACGCCGCCGTCGGTGCCGTTCTTGAAGCCGACCGCGCAGGAGAGGCCCGAGGCGAGCTGGCGGTGGCTCGGGCTCTCGGTGGTGCGGGCGCCGATCGCGCCCCAGCTGACCAGGTCGGCGATGTACTGGGGACTCAGCAGGTCCAGGAATTCGGTGGCGGCCGGCACGCCGATCTCCGCCACGGCCAGCAGCAGCTCGCGCGCGCGGCGCAGGCCTTCGTTGATGCGGAAGCTGCCGTCCAGGCGCGGGTCGTTGATGAAGCCCTTCCAGCCCACCGTGGTGCGCGGCTTTTCGAAGTACACGCGCATCACCAGCAGCAGGTCGTCCTTCAGTTCATCGGACAGCGCGCGCAACCGCCGCGCGTAGTCCAGGGCCTGCTCGCTGTCGTGGATGGAGCAGGGGCCGACCACCACCAGCAGGCGCGGATCGGCGCCGTGCACGATCGCCGCCACCTGCCCACGGCTGTCTTCCACGAAGTTCTGCAGCGCGTCGCCCACCGGCAGCTCGTACTGCAGGAGGGCGGGCGAGATGATCGGGCGCACGTCGCGGATGCGCAGATCCTCCACCCGCGTGGCGAGCGGTGTCTCCTCGTTGGGCTCGATGTACTGCGTGCTGTCCGTCATGTCCTGTCCAGGTTGCGTTGCTGGACGAATTATCGGCTCCGTGGCGGCGCCCCCTTCAGCCCGGGCTGGCGGCGGTCCGCCCGGCCCTGCGGCCGAGGATGAAACGGTACAGGCCCCGCACCATCAGCAGCGCGGCCAGGGCCTCCATCGCGGTCAGCAGGAAGGCGACGACGGGGTGGCTCCGGGACTGGCGGCGCTGGAACTTGGCCTGCATGCGGTCGCGCGCGATTTCGATGCTGTCGTAGAACGCGGGCACCACCAGCAGCGTGAGCACGGTGGCCGTGAGGGTGCCGCCGATGATCGCGATCGCGAGCGGGCGGTAGAAGTCGCCGCCTTCGCCCAGGCCGATCGCCACCGGCAACATGCCGGCGATCAGCGCGAAGGTCGTCATCAGGATCGGGCGCAGGCGCGAGCGCCCGGCCGCCATCAGCGCGTCTTCGCGCCCCATGCCCTCGGCCTCGCGCTTGCGCGCGGCGTCCAGCAGCAGGATCGCGTTCTTGGCCACCAGGCCCATCAGCATGATGATGCCGATGAAGCTCATCAAATTGAGCGTGGAGCGCGTCGCCAGCAGTGCCAGCACCACGCCGATCAGCGACAGCGGCAGCGACAGCATCACGGCCATCGGCGCGGTGAAGGAACCGAACTGCACGACCAGGATCAGGTACATCAGGCCCACCCCCATCACCAGCGCCGTGCCCATCGCGCCGAACACTTCCTTCTGGTCCTTGCCGGCGCCGCCCAGTTCCACCCCGTAGCCCGGCGGGAACTGCATGCGCTGGGCGAGCTTGATGGCGTCCTGGGTCACGTCGCCGGAGGCACGGCCCTGCGCATTGGCCGACACCGCGATCATGCGCTTGCCGCCCAGGTGCTGGATCTGGGCCGGGCCTTCGCCCATCGTGATCGTCGCGATCTGGTTCAGCGGCACCACCATGTTGCTGTTGGCCACCGCGACCGGCAGGCGCTCGATGTTCTCCGCGTCCACGCGGTCGCGCGGGTCGAGGCGCACCGCGACGTCGCGCGACTCGCCGGTCGGGTCGACCCAGTCGCCGACCTCCACACCCGCGAACGCCACGCGCAGCGCCTGCGCCGCGTCGTTGACGGAAATGCCCAGCGAATGGGCGAGGCCCCGGTTCAGCTCGATCTTCAGTTCGTCCTTCGGGCTCTGTTCGGACAATCCCACGTCCACCGCGCCGGGCACCTGCCGCAGCTGCTCCATGTAGGCGTTGGTGATGCCCAGCAGCGTGCGCGCATCCAGGCCGTAGAACTGGATCTGCACCGGCTTGCGCGTGCCGTTGTTGAGGTCGTCCATCACGACATACTCGGCGCCCACCAGCTGCGCCATCAGTTTGCGCAGGTCGACGGCGATGGCAGAGGCCTTGCGGCCGCGTTCGGTGGTCTTGCCCAGGTCGACGTACACCCGGCCCCCGCCCGCGTTCACCACGCTGTTGGTGGCCTTGGCTTCCGGCAGCGTGCGCGCCAGCTCCGCGGCCTTTTCGACCTTGAGCCGCGTGTACTCGAGGCTGGCCGACGAGGGCGTGCGCACTTCGACGGCGATCATGCCGGCGTCCTGCACCGGCAGGAAGCTCGAGCCGCCGAAAGCCGCGTGCAGCCCGATGGCGCCGGCGAAGCTGCCCACGGCGGCCAGCGTCATCCAGCGCCGGTGGTGCAGCGCCCAGGCGATGACGTTGCCGTAGCGGTCGGCCTGGTGGTCGAACCAGGCGTTGAAGCGTTGCAGCCACAGCCCGGGCCCCTTGCGCTCGCGCAAGTGGTGGCCGACGGGGTCGCCCCAGTAGGCCGAGAGCATCGGGTCGAGCGTGAACGAGATGAACAGGCTCACCAGCACCGAGCACGCCACCGTCAGCGCGAACGGCCGGAACCATTCGCCCGCCACGCCCGGCATGAAGGCAACCGGGATGAAGATGGCGATGATCGAGAAGGTCGTCGCGGCGACGGCCATGCCGATCTCGGCCGTCCCCTTGCTGGCGGCGGTCAGCCGGTCGGCGCCGCGCTCCATGTGGCGCACGATGTTCTCGCGCACCACGATCGCGTCGTCGATCAGCACGCCGATCGCCAGCGACAGGCCGAGCAATGTCATCAGGTTGAGCGTGAAGCCGCACAGCCACACGGCGATGAAGGCGGTGATCGCCGATGTCGGCAGGCTGAGCGCCGTGATCAGCGTGGAACGCCAGGAGTTGAGGAACACGTACACCACGAAGATGGTGAGCATGGCGCCCAGCGTCAGCGCATGGATCACGTTGTTCAGGTTGTCCTGCGCGTCCACGCCGCCGTCGCGGGTGACCTCCAGGCGGGTTCCTTGCGGGAGTTCCTTGTTGATTTCCGCCACGAGCTTGCGCGCTTTCGCCGCCACGCTCACCGTGCTCGCGTCGCGCGCGCGGGTGATGGAGATGCTGACGTTCGGGTGCGCGCTGCGCACGCTGAAGCTGGAGAGCTCGGCGAACCCGTCCACCGTGCCGGCCAGCTGGCCCAGGCGCACGATCTCGTCGCCGCGGCGCTTGACGACGATCTGCGCGAATTCGGCCGGTGACTCGATGCGCCCGACCAGGCGGATGCTCTGGTCGCGCAGCGGCCCGGTCACCTTGCCCACGGGGGCCGTGGTGTTCTGCTCGCGCAGGGCCGCGACGACCTCCGCGACCGACACGTTGTACTCGCGCAGCCGGTCGGCGCGCAGCAGCACGCTCAGCTCGCGCTTGAGCGCGCCGGTCACGGTGACGACGGCCGCGCCGTCGATGCCGCGGAAGCGGTCGGCCAGCACGTCCTCGGCCAGGCGCGAGATGGCGGCGTGGCTCTGCGTGGTGGACGACAGGGCGATGTCCATGATCGGGAACGAACCGGGGTCGCGCCGCCGGATCACCGGTTCGCGCATCTCCACCGGCAGCTTGTAGCGCACGGTCGAGATGGCGTTGCGCACCTCGTCCGACGCCTCGATCATGTTCTTGTTGAAATTGAAGATGACGACGATCGAGGCGCTGCTGTCCTTGGCGGTGGAGCGGATCTCGTACACGCCCGAGATGCTTTGCAGCGATTTTTCGATGCGGTTGATGATCTCGCGCTCCACCGTTTCCGGCGCGGCGCCGGGGTAGGGGATCTCCACCGAGAGCACCGGCTGCTCGACGTCCGGGATCTCGTTGACGCGCAGCTTGCCCAGCGCGAGCAGGCCCAGGCACATCAGGCCCAGGATGACGACCACGGTCGCGACCGGGCGCTTGATGCTGAAGTCGGAGAGGAACATGGCTCAGCGCACCTGCACGGGGCTGCTGGCGGAGACAGACGCGGTGGCGGCCACCGCCGGGGCCGTCGCCTGCACCACCTGGCCGTCCTTGAGCGTGGCGATCGGGTGGCGCAGCAGGCGGTCGCCGTCGGCGAGTCCGGACAGCACCACATAGTCGCCGCGGCGCGGGTCGCGCTCGCCCACTGTCAACGCCACCTTTTGCAGCGCGTTGCCCTTCACGCGCCAGGCCCAGGCCTTGTCGCCTTCACGCACCAGCGCCGACGCCGGGATCACCAGCGCGGTGGCGCTCGTCGCCTCCACGCGCCCCTCGGCGTACAGCCCGGCCAGCCGCGCCGGCGCCGCGCCGTCGATGTCCACCAGCACTTCGACCTGGCGGGTGGTCGGGTTGGCCGTGGGGCTCACCAGGCGGATGCGCCCGGCGAAATCCTGGTTGCCGTAGCCGTTGACGCGGAAGCTCACGGCCTGCCCGGCACGCACGGACTGGATCGCGTCCGACGAGACCAGGCCTTCGAAACGCAGGCTGCGCGGGTCGATCACCTTCACCAGCTCCTTGCCGATCTGCGCCGTGTCGCCGGCGGAGGCCTTGCGTTCGCTCACGATGCCGTCGAAGGGGGCGCGCACTTCGGTGCGTTGCAGTTGCTGGCGCGCCTGCACCACGCGGGCCTTGGCCGCCGACAGGTCGCTCTGCGTCGAGTTGCGGCGGATCTCCGCGTCCTCCAGCTGCTGCGCCGTGACCATGCCGGAGGCGCGCAAGGTGTTCAGGCGCTGGAGCTGGCGCTGGGCCTGGTCGAACGCCTGGCCGGCCGCACGCTCAGCCTCCTGCGCGGAAATCAGGCTGTCGCGGATGGACGTGTCGTCCAGCCGAACGAGCAGGTCCCCGCGCTTGACGGCCTGGCCGCTTTCCTTCTGCACGGCCAGCACGACGGCCGACACCTCGGCGCGCAGGTCGGCCCGCCGGTCGGGCTGGACGGTGCCCGTGATGAGCGGCCCGGTCGCGACCGGCGAGGGTTTGAGGACGATGACATCCTCCGGCGCGACCAGGAGGGTGGGCGCCGCGGCCGCCGCCTTCGCCTCCGTGCTCGCGCCGCCGCGGTTGCAGCCGGCGAGGGCGAGCGCCATCGTGAGCGCCAGGACGAAATGGAACAACCGCACGGGGGCCTCCGGGTTCTTGTAGGAAGAGAACCCGGGATTATCCGTAAAGCGAACCTTCTGGCTATGGCTGTGCGACGAACTGCAGCAGGGCGCGACAGGACGCGAAAAATGCGCGCCGGGCGACGCCCCGGTGAAAAGACGGAGCGGTCGAGTAGGACTTCCGGACGCCGGGTCGTATAGTGCCAGGAGACCCTTGCCGCGCGAGGTGCCGTCTTCGACCTGTCCGGCGGGCGAGCCAGGTAGTGAAAGGATCCGCGATGGTTCAACAGCAACCGGTCTCCGCCGAAACCCTGAAGGCGATCACCGACGCGTTCAACGCGCACGACCTGGACGCCGTCATGGCGTTCTTCGCCGACGACTGCGCGCTCGACATGCCGCGCGGCCCCGATCCGTGGGGGCGCCGCTTCACGGGCAAGGCCGCCGTGCGCGATGGGCTGGCCTCGCGCTTCAAGGGCCTGCCCGACGTGCACTACGGGGATGACCGGCACTGGGTCGGCGGCAACCGCGGCGTGTCCGAATGGCTGCTGACCGGCACGGCGCCCGACGGGCGCCATGTGCGGGTTCGTGGGTGCGACCTGTGGGAGTTCCGGGACGGGAAGGTGACCCGGAAGGACTCCTACTGGAAGATCGTGGAGGCGCGGGCCTGAGCGCAGCTCAGGTCGCCGCGGGGGGACCCGGTCGTCGCCGACAATCTCTCGCATGAAATCCTCGCGCACTGATGGTGCACGCAAGGGCACGCCGTCCGCTGTCCCTCGCCCTGGCCTGCCCGCGAGCGGACAGATTGTCGTCCTGAACGGCGCATCGAGTGCCGGCAAGTCCTGCCTGGCCCAGGCGCTTCAGGCCACGCTGCCTGGTGCGTACCTGCATGTCCAGCTCGACGCCTTCCGGGCCATGGAGCCTCCCGAATACTTCTCGGGGTTGCAGCCAGGCGTCAGGACAATTCGGGTTGCGGCGCTGTGCCGGGCGATGAATGCCGCAATTGCCGAGTACGCCCGCCACGGCCAGAACGTTCTCCTGGATCATGTGCTTCCCCCCGAAGGCTGGCAGTACCTCGCCCAGGATCTCGCCGGGTACCGCCTCCTGACCGTCGGCGTCCGTTGTTCGCCGGAGGTGCTGGAGGCGCGCGAGCGAAGCCGAGGTGATCGACGGCCTGGCCTGGCTTTGTCGCAGGCCCACCGGGTCCACGCGGATCGTGACTATGACTTCGAGGTGGACACCACCCATTGCACCGCCGTCGAATGCGCGGCACAAGTGCGACGGTGGCTCGAGTGCAACCCTCACCCCAAACCCATTGCAGCCTTGGAACAGCAACTGGCGGCGATCTGACATGTCGGGCGACTCCAGACCTGCTCCCCCGAAATACTCCCTGCCCGAGATCGAGCGGCGGTGGCTTGTGGAGGCGTCCTTCGTGCGTTCGCTCGAAGGCGTGCCGTACCGGGACATCGAAGACCTGTACGTCCGTGGAACGCAGCTGCGCCTTCGAAAGGTGACAGCACCGAACGGGCAAGTCGAACTGAAGTTCTGCAAGAAGTACGGGCGCAGCCAAGGCCCGGCGCAAGCCATCACCAACCTCTACCTGTCGCCGCAGGAGTACGAAGCCCTGGCGGCACTGCCGGGCCATGTCCTGCGCAAGCGCTGCCACTTGTATTGCGGCGGCGCCCTGGATGTCTACGTCGGATTGCCGCTTGCCATCTTCGAGGTCGATTTCGCCTCGGAAGGCGAGGCACGGCGCTACGTTGCACCGGATTTCGTGGGACGCGAGGTCACCGGGGACCGCACCTGTTGCGGAGATATTCTCGGCATCCCCGTCGCGTACGAGAGCGCGACGCCGGGCAACGGCGAGGTGCGGCGGATCGAATGAGACGAGGCAATGGCAGATGGATATCCTTCAGGCGCTTCTGACACAGCCGCGGGCATTCGGGGGCCGCGGCGTGAACCACGAAGGCGAAACCTTCGATGGCGTGCTGACGCTCCAGCCCCTGGTGGGCGGCGCCGCCATCATGCTGAACTACACGGCCACGCTGCCGGATGGGCGTTTGATCCATGCGGAGGCCACGCTCCTTGGAAGAAATCCCGAAGGGCGGTTGTGCCTCTGGCCGGTCATGCAGGAGCTGCCCGCCGTGATTCCGCACGTCGAGATTCCCACCCCGTCCTCCGGCGTCCACCGTGCTGCCGCCACGTTCTCCAGCGGACCGCGCGAAGCCATTGACGCATTCCGGGAGGAAATCCGCATCGCCCTGGGCTACGACGGCAAGCTGACATATGCGCACAGCTGGGGGTTGCCGCACGGCACCTTCGAGGAAAGGTCGAGCTGTGAAATGATCGCGCGTGGAGGTTGAGCATGCCGAAGATGGAAATCCGACCGACGGAGAAGTTTCCGGAGCCCGGGTTCTCGCAACTGCAGCGGCAGGTCTTTGCCGATGTGCAGCGCGAGTCCGATGAACTCGACGCGCTGTTGCGCGCCGAGGCGGCTGCCGAGGCAACGCCCGCGGCACATCCGCCCATGTATCGCCTGGGCGCCTATATCGGCGGGGAGCTGGTGGGCTGGTCCTGCGGCTGGATGGAGCGGGGCCGGGTGTTCTACATGGCCAACAGCGGGGTGGCTGCGGCGCACCGGCGCCAAGGCGTCTACAGCGCCCTGCTGTCGGCCATCCGCGACCACGCCGTGTCGCAGGATGCGCTCGTCCTGCGGTCGCAGCACTCCGTCCTCAACAACGCAGTGATCATCGCCAAGCTGCGGTTCGGCTTCCACGTTTGCGGGCTGTCGCAGTCGGCGCAGATGGGAACACTCGTCGAGCTGAGCCATCACCTGTCTCAACCGCGCCAGGAGATGTTCCGCAGCCGGGCCATCCCGTTGGTGGGGCCGGCCGTCGTAGCCGCTCAGGCCTGGCCGGCCGGCTCGCCGAAGTAAGGCGCCCCCGTCTTCAGCTCCTCGTAGACCAGGTAGTCGGTGGGCGCCATGCCCAGCGAACTGTAGGTGCGCTGCGCGGCGGTGTTGTCCTTCTCCACGTAAAGCCGGAAGCCGCAGATGCCCGGGTCGGCGCGCGCCATGTCGCGCACGAAATCGTAGAGCGCGCGGTACACGCCCTGGCGCCTCGCGGCCGGCACGATGTAGACGCTCTGGATCCACCAGAACAGGCCGTTTCGCCAGTCGCTCCACTCATTGGTGACCATCAGGCTGCCCACCACCTCGCCCGAGCGCTCCGCGACGACGTAGAAGCCCAGCGACGGGTCGTTCAACAGGCGCAGCACGCCGGGGTTCACCCGCTCCGGCAGCAGCGCCTTGCCTTCGGTTTCCAGCGCCATGGCGCTGTTGAAGCCGGCGATGGCATCGGCGTCGCGCCGTTCGGCTTTGCGGATCGTGAGGGGCTGGTTCATTCTATTTTTTCCAGTAGCTGTAGGTCCAGGCGGTCTCGAAGCCGGCGCGCCGGTACAGTGCCAGCGCGGAGGTGTTGCCTGCTTCCACCTGCAGGAAGATGCATTCGATGCCGCGCGATCGTGCCTCGCGCGCCAGGGTCGCCAGCACGCGGCCGGCCAGGCCGCGGCCGCGGCAGGGCAGGGCGGTGCGCATGCCGTGCACGCTGGCCCAGCCATGGCTGAAGCCGCCCATGCCCGCGGCGACGGTCTGGCCGGCTTCGCGGATGCTTGCGAACAGCGCACCCGGCGCGCGGCTCAGGGTGGCCACCCGGCTCGCGCCGTCCACGGGGTCGAAGCCCTCGCCGACGAACACGGCGGCCCAGGCCGCGTCGGGCCGCGGGGCCGTTTGCGCGAAAGGCCCCGGCGAAACCTGCATCACGCTGCCGGCGGCCGCGGTCTGCACATGCGTGGGCTTGCCGGCCTCGTAGGCGCGGGCTCGCAGCAGTTCGCCGAACGCCTCGAACGCCGGGATATCCGGCAGCCGCCACATCACGGGCAGCCCGCGCGCGGCATAGCGCGCCTCGATGTCTTCGAGCACGGCCGCATCCGGTGCGTCATGCGCCAGCGGCGCCGCGCTCCTGGCCCGGCCCACCGTGCCGGTGTCGAAGGGCAGCAGCCAGCCGGCGATCTCCTCCTGCGCTTGCGGCGAGACGGCCGCCACGGTGGCGCGCTCGATCGCTTCGATGTCCTGCGCCGTCATGGCGCGCTCGCCGCGCGCTGCTGCGCAGCGTGGAACAGCTTGCCGCGCAGCAACTGGATCGCCTGGCCGCGGCGCTGGCTCTCCGGCGAGACGGTGGAGTTGATGGCGACGACCATCTCGAGCGGCGGGTACACCCAGATCAGCTGGCCGGCATAGCCGCTGGCCATGAAGGTCGGGCGCGGAGTCTTGGACGGCACGATCCACCACATGTAGCCATAGGGCATGGACACCGGCGGGCCGCCGTTGCTCTGCGGGCGGGTGGCGGCCAGGACGTAAGGCTCGGGCACCAGCTGCTGGCCGGCCCAGGCGCCGTTTTGCAGGTAGAGCTGGCCCAGCTTCGCCATGTCCACCGTGCGCACATGGAAGCCGCGCCGGTACGAGGGCTCGTGCAAGCCCAGCGGCCCCACGATCTCCCGGCGCGCGTAGTCGGCCAGGGACATCCCCGTGGCCTTTTCGAGCACGGCAACCACCATCGGGATGATCGCGTTGTCGTAGGCGAACCTCTCGCCGGGCATGTTCCGCAGCGGGCGGGCCCACGCCTGGGCGGGGCGCCCGGCCGAAGCGGTGCCGGCGGGGTCGTCGACCTCGAACCCGGCGGTCATGGTGACCAGGTGCCGCACCGTGATGGCGGCGGCGCGCGGGTCGCCGTTCAAGGGCGCCCATTCGGGCACCAGGTCCACGACCGGCTGGTCCAGCGAAGCGATGCGGCCTTGCCCGATGGCGATGCCGACCAGGGACGTGAGAGCGCTCTTTGCCACCGACTGCGCGTCGCGCAACTGGTCCGGCGCGCCGTCGCGGTAAAACTCATGAACCACGCGGCCTTTGAGCACGACGACGACGCCCTGCACATCGGGCAGGCTGTCGGTGATCGCCTGGTCGACGCCGTTGAACGCGGCGGCGTCCAGGGCCTGTTCCGCCGCGGACGGGGCGCGCCACTCGGTGTCGGCCCGGGCGGGTGCCATGGCCACAAGCAGGCACACCCCTCCAGCGCACAAGAATCGCTTCATGAAAATTCCCCGTCGAGGCGAAGACTCATCCTACTACCAGGGGTCGATGAATGGACCGCCGGGTGGGTCGCCGCGCCGGGCGGATGCCAGCCCCCGCGCAAGCCACCCGCGCGTCTGCGCCGGGTCGATGACGGCATCGATCTCCAGCGTGGCCGCCATGTTCATGGCCTGGCCGTTCTCGTACTGCCTGGCCACGAGCTCGTCGTACAGCGCGTCACGCGCGGCGCCGGGCGCGGCGGCCTCCAGCTCCTTGCGGTACCCCAGTTTGACCGCGCCTTCCAGGCCCATCGCGCCGAACTCGCCGGTCGGCCAGGCGACGATGAAGTCCGGCTCGTGGAAGCCCCCGGCCGTCATCGCCATCGCGCCCAGGCCATAGCCCTTGCGCAGCACGACGCTGAAATACGGCACGGCCAGTTGGGCCGCGGCCACGAACATCCGGCTGACGTGGCGCACCTGCGCCTTCTCCTCGATGGCCGGCCCGACCATGAAGCCAGGCGTGTCCACCAGGCTCACCAGGGGCAGGCCGTGCGCGTTGCACAGCTGCATGAAGCGGGCGGCCTTGTCGGCGGCGTCGGCGTCGATCGCGCCGCCCAGGTGCAGCGGGTTGTTTGCCAGCAGGCCGACCGGACGGCCCTCGATGCGCGCCAGCGCGGTGTGGAGCCCCAAGCCGAAGCCGGTGCGCAGTTCCAGCAGCGAGCCGGCATCCACGATGCCGGCCATGGCCGTGCGCGTGTCGTAGACGCGCAGGCGGTTCTCCGGGACGATGTCGCGCAGGGCGACGGCGTCGGGCGCCGCGAAGGTCGCGACCGCGCCCTGGAAATAGGAGAGGTATCGGCGCGCGGCAACGACGGCTTGCGCCTCGTCCTCCACCAGCACGTCGATCACGCCGTTGCCGTGCTGCACCTCGCTGGGGCCGATCTGCCCGGGCGCGAACGCGCCCAGGCCGCCGCCTTCCACCATCGCCGGGCCGCCCATCCCGATGTTGCTGGCGCGGGTGGCGATGATCACGTCGCTGCATCCCAACAGCGCGGCGTTGCCGGCGAAGCAGCGGCCCGCGACAATGCCGATCACGGGGACGTGACCGTTGAGCCGGGCATAGCTTGCGAACGTGCCGACGTGCAGGCCCGCCACCACCGGCATGTCGGTGTCGCCGGGCCGGCCGCCGCCGCCCTCGGCGAAGAGCACCACCGGCAGGCGGTTCTTCAGCGCGATGCCCAGCATGCGGTCGGTCTTCTGGTGGTTGCGCATGCCCTGCGTGCCGGCCAGCACGGTGGCGTCGTAGGCCATCACCACGGCGCGCGAGCGCTCGGGGCCGAACAGCTCGCCGTTGATGCCGCCGATGCCCGTCACCATGCCGTCGGCGGGCGTGTTGCGCACCAGGTCGTCCTCGCTGCGGCGGCTGCGCTGAGCCGCCACCGCCAGCGCGCCGTACTCGGTGAACGAGCCGGGGTCGCACAGGTCGGCGACGTTCTCGCGTGCGGTGCGCAGGCCCAGCTTGTGGCGGCGCGCCACGGCGTCGGGACGCGCGGCGTCTTCGATGAATGCATGGCGGTCGATGACGCGTCGCAGGTCGGCTCGAAGGTGCGGGCCTTCGCCTGCCGCGGGCGCGCCGGGCCCGGCCGGCGGCGGCCAGGTGGCCAAAGCTTCGCCGGGCTGCGTCACCATCAGCAATTCGCCCTTGTCCACGGTCTCGCCCGCCGCGAAGAAGACGGCGCGCACCTTGCCGGACGCGGCCGCCCGCACCTCGTGTTCCATCTTCATCGCTTCCAGGATCACCACCACGTCGCCGGCGTGCACCGTATCGCCGGGTCTGATCTGCCATTCGACGAGCCGGGCCTGGAGTGGGGAGCGGAGTTCGATCATCGGGCGATTGTGAAACAGGCACCGCCGCGCGGGGCGTCAACCCGGCGACAATCCTTCATCCAGCCCATAATTGCCGCATGACATCCTTCGTCCCGCTGATCGAAACGTTCCGTGGCGGCACGCTCGAGTGCACGCATTTCGGCGCCGTCGCCGTCGCCGACACGAACGGCCGGGTCGTGGCCCATGCGGGCGACGCGCACTGGCTCTCGTTCACCCGTTCCACGCTCAAGGCCCTGCAGGCGCTGCCCTTCGTCGGTGCCGGGGGGCCGCAGCTGTTCGGTTTCACGCGCGAGAACGTGGCCATGATGTGCGCCAGCCATAGCGGCGAGCCGATGCACGTGGCGCAGGTGCAGGGCATGCTGGACAAGGCGGGCCTGACGTACAAGACGCTGCAGTGCGGCTGCCACGTGCCGTACTACGCCGAGGCGGGCGTGGCGCCGGCGCCGGCGCCAGGCACCTACGACGAGCGCCACAACAACTGCAGCGGCAAGCACGCGGGCTTCCTGGCGTTCTGCGTGCAGCAGGGCTGGCCGGTGGGCAACTACCTCGCGCCAGGCCATCCGCTGCAGCAGGCGATCCGGCGCGACGTCGCGCGGGCCGTGGGCCTGGCGCCCGAGGACCTGAAGATCGGTGTCGACGGCTGCTCCGCGCCCAACTATGCGATGCCGCTGGCCCACCTCGCGCGCGGTTATGCGCGCCTGGGCACCGGGCTGGCCGACGCCGAATTCGGCGAGAGCTTCGCGCAGCTGGCCGATGCGATGACGGCGCACCCGGACCTGGTGTCCGGCACCAACCGCGCCGACCAGGCGTTCATGCGCGCCGGGCGCGGCGACTGGGTGGTGAAAGCCGGCGCCGACGGCGTACAGGCATTCGCCAGCCGCAGCCGCGGTCAAGCGTTCGCGCTGAAGGTGTCGGACGGCAATAAGGTGGCCGTCATCGCCGCGACGGTGGCCGTGCTCGACCAGCTCGGCTGGCTCGACGCCCGCCAGCGCGACGAGCTGCGGCCGTGGCGCTCGGAGGCGATCGCCAACATCCGCGGCACGCGGGTGGGCGAGCGCAAGCCGGCGTTCACGTTGAAGTTCGATTGACGCGCCGCACCCATGTCGCTGGTGGGCACTTGTGCCCGCCTACTCGATCATCTGCATCTTCGAGAAATCCGGCATCGCCGCGCTGGCGTAGCCCGGACAGGCCAGCGAGCCGATCTCGATCCGCCCCGCGCGGATCTTCAACCGCGCCGCGCCGTGGCTGCGCTCGTACACATCGGGGTGCGCGGCGAGGAAGGCATCCTGCTCCGCCTTCGGCTGCGCGGCCATGCCGTTGACGTAGTGGTGCCCGTTGCGTTCGACGTGCTCGATGCCCAGCAGGTTGACCAGCGCCAGGTCCTGCTGCACCGACAGGCCCGCCTGGGTCGTCAGGTCCTCCGCCGACATGAAATACCGCGTCGCGCCGCCTTCGCCATTCCACGCCGCGCAGCGCGCCGCGTTCAGGACGGACTTGTACAGGCCTTTGCAGGTCTTGGACGAAACGCCGGTGTAGCCACGCTCGCGCGCGGCGACGAATGTGTCCAGCTCGCCGTCCGACTCGTCGATGATGACGGGCTTGCCCAGGTCGCCGTCGCGCAGGTCCGTCTCCAGCGCCAGCTTGCGCGCGATCGGCTGTTCGATGAAGAGGATGGAATCCCAGAGCCGCGCGAGGCCAGGCAGCGCGCGGATGCCGTGGACGAGTTCCGCCACGCCGCGGGCGTCCTCGTACTGTTCGTTGCCGTCGAGCGAGACGGCATAGGGCCGGGTGGCACGGTCCAGCACGGACGCGATCGCCTCCAGCCGCGCGAGGTCGGCGTCGACCTGCCCGCGGACCTTGAGCTTGAAGTGGCGATGGCCGTAGGCCTCGATCACCTCCTCCAGCGTCTCGGGCAAGCCGTCGTTCACGCGCCGCGCGAGGTCCTTGTCCGTGATCGCGTCGAGCAAGCCGACCGTGTGGCGCGCGGCGATCGTCGCGGCCGGTGCCAGCCCGGCGAGGAAGCGCTCGATGTCCAGCCCGTTGAACTCGGGGCGCGCGGCGCCCAGGCCCGGCAGGTTCGCCGTCATCGCCTGGTAGAACGACACTGCCTTCGCGCGGCACAGCGCGTCGAGCACCGCCCGATCGACCAGGGCCGGGCCGTAACTCGCCAGCAGCGGGTTGAAGCCGCGGCCGGCCGCGGCGGCCATGCAGGCATCGTGATGGCGCGCGAAGTGCCCGAAGGCGCTCGCCGGCGACGCATCGCCCAGGTAGGCGCCGCGGGCCAGCCGCAGGACGTCACGCAGCTGGTCGAAGTTGTCCTCGTTGGAAAGAGCGAGGTTCTTGTCGAACCACTTGGGCGCCATCATCTCGGCGGCCGCGCCCCACTCGCTGCGCCCGTCGGCGAATTCGATGCGCGCGCGCACGAAGGCCTGCGGACATTCGGTGAGCGTCACCACCCCGAAGCGGAACGGCAGCCGCAGCACGACCGGCCGCTCGTACAGCAGGACCTCGCGTACCGCGAAGCGTGGCGCGTCAGCCATGCCCGTCCAGTGCGCGGGCCACCGCGGAGCCGGCTGTGCCGGGCCGCTGGTGGCGCCCCCTTGAGGGGGAGGCGCCGAAGGCGCTTCGGGGGTGGACGTTCACTTCAGCCATGCCCGTCCAGTCCTTCCAGGATGCCCTTGAGGTAGCCAATCGAATGCGCGGCGCAACCGGGGCCGTCGGGCACGTAGTCGAAGGGTTCGACCGCCACGATGCCGTCGTAGTGGCCCAGCGCCTGCATGCGCAGCAAGGTGCGAAGGATGGCCGCGAAGCGCATCTCGCCCTGGCCGGGCCCACGCCGGTTGGGGTCGTTCACCTGCACGTGCGCGATGTGCCCGGTGGGCATCCATTGCGCCATCAGCAAATCGACGGGCTGCGCCTCCGATGGGCCGGCGGCGCTGCAATCGATCATGGTCTTCAGGCCTGGCGAGTCGATCGCGTCCACGAGGGCGGCGGCTTCGGCCACGGTGTTGATCAGGTCGGTCTCGCGCGCGGCCAACGGCTCGATGCAATAGGCGAGGCCGCGGTCGCGCGCCGCCACTGCGACCTGCGCGAAGCAGTCGCGTGCGCGTTCGAGCGCCGCCTCGCGCGTCGTGCCGGGCGGCACTGAACGCTGCTTCGGCGAGCCGTGCACCAGGTAGTGCCCCCCCATCAGGGCGCACAGCTCGACCATCCGGTGCATCACGGCGACCGTGCGATCGCGCACCGCCTGGTCGGGGCTCACGATCGACAGGCCGGCCGGCGCCACCAGCAGCCAGTGGAGCCCGAAGATGCGCATGCCGTGGTCCTGCGCGATGCGCTCGAACCGCATCGCCTGCGCATCGGTGATCCGCATCGGGTCCTCGGCCAGCGTGAACGGCGCGACTTCGAGGCCGTCGTAGCCGAGCTTCGCCGCCAGCGCGCACTGCTCGGCGAACGGCAGCGGCTGCAGCACCTCGTTGCAAAGGGCGAATTTCACGGCGTCAGGCCCGCCGCGCGAACAGCGCCTTCAGGCCCGCGCCCACGCCGCCCGTCACACGATTGACAGCGCGCTTGAACTGCGGCACGTACAGCAGGATGGTGAAGATGGTCACGGCCGCGAAGGCCATGCTGATCGGGCGGGTGAAGAAGGGCGCCAGGCTGCCGTCCGACAGCACCAGGCCGCGGCGCAGGCTCTTGTCCAGCAGGTGGCCCAGCACCATCCCCAGCACCAGCGGTGCCATCTCGTAGCCGCGCCGGCGCAGGAAGAAGGCGCCGATGCCGATCGCCAGCATCGCGTAGATGTCGAACAGGCGCGACGCGCTGGCGAACGCGCCGACCGTGCACAGCACGAAGACGATCGGCATCAGCACGTTGCGGCGCACCCGCAGCACCTGCAGCAGCGGGCGCACGCCGAACAGGCCGAACAGCAGGATGGTGATGGAGGCCAGCGAGGTCATGGCCACCACCTCGTAGATGAAGTGCGGGTGCTGGATCATCAGCATCGGGCCGGGCTGGATGCCGTGGATGATCATCGCGGCCATCAGCACGGCGGACGGGGCCGAGCCCGGGATGCCCAGCGCCAGACACGGGATGATGTGGCCGGGGATCGAGGCCATGTCGCCGGTTTCCGCCGCCATCAGGCCGTCGATCGAACCCTTGCCGAACTGGTCCTTCTCCTTGCTCACGGCCTTGGCGGCGGCGTAGGACATCCAGGCGCCGGCATCCTCGCCCACGCCCGGCAGCAGGCCGGTGGCGACGCCGATGATCCCGGAGCGCAGCACGGTGCGCCAGTACTGGACGATCTCGCGGAAGCGCGGCAGCACCGAGTCCTTCATCTCGATCATCTTGCGCTCCACCGGGTCGGCCAGCGTGGTGAGCACTTCGGCCAGGCCGAACGCGCCGACCAGCGCCGGGATCAGCGCGAAGCCGCCGGCCAGCTCGCCCCAGCCGAAGGTGAAGCGGTCGTAGGCATAGATGCCTTCCTGGCCGACCTGCGCGATGAACAGGCCCAGCAGCCCCATCAGCCAGCCCTTGAGCGGATCGTTGCCGACGATGCTGCCCGACATGGTGACGCCGAACAGCGACAGCCAGAAGAATTCGAAGGCACCGAACGACAGCGCGACTTCGGCCAGGGCGGGCGTGAACATCGCCAGGCACAGCACGCCGAACAGCGTGCTGACGAAGGCGCCCGAGGTGGCGATGCCGATGGCGCGGCCGGCCTCGCCGCGCAGGGCGAGTGCGTGGCCGTCGGCGCACGACGCCGCGTTGGCGGCCGTGCCCGGGATGTTCAGCAGGATCGCGGTGCGCGAGCCGCCATACAGCGCGCCCACATAGGAGCAGATCAGCACCAGGATGGCGGTGTTGGCCGGCAGCTTGATCGTGAGCGTCGTCAGCAGCGCGATCGCGAGCGTGGCCGAGAGCCCGGGCAGGATGCCCATCACGATGCCGACGAAGGCGCCGCCCAGGCCGTACAGCAGCGTCATCGGGTTCATGAAGCTGAGCCAGGCGGTGCCCAGATCCTGTAGGCCTTGCATCATGTTTTTTCAGGGCAGGTGGACCAGGAACAGCTCCTGGAAAACGAGGTGGGTGATGCCGCCGGTGGCCAGGCCGATGACGAGGGCCTTCGCCCAGGCCCGGGGCGTGAGTTGCCTCTCGACCGGATCGCGCGACATCCACTGCAGCAACAGGATGGAGCCCGTCACGAAGATCGCGGAGCCCAGCCAGAACGGCAGGCCGTGGCCGACCAGCATCACGCCGTAGAGCATGCACAGGCCGGTGACGATCCAGATCCGCTTGCGCTGTTCGCGCTCGTCGGCCGTCATCGGCGGCAGCGCATGCGCCAGCGCGCCCCGGCGCCAGCTGCGCAGGCTGAGCACGCCGCCCAGCAGGATCATCGCGATGCCGAGCAACCCCGGCAGCAGGCCGGGCACGGTGTAGGGGTTGATGTGCTGCTGCTCGAGGCGGTCCATCCTGAGCGAGGCCACCAGGATGGCGGCGCCCAGGACGATCCAGCCGATGCCGTCCTTCAGGTCCGAGCGCGGATGCATGTCCGCCTCGTGCCCGCGAGCGGGATCCACCGTGGCTTCGGGCGCCGTGTCGGGTTGGGGCATGGCGTCTCTCGCCGCGGGTCAGGGCTTCGGGATGCCCACGGTGTCGGGCGAGACCTTGGCCTTGCCGCCGTCGAACAGCACCCAGGCGTTGGCCTGGATGGCGGGGAACACGGCCTTCTGCGCGGCTTCGCCGGAGAGCGGGTTGAACAACGCGCCGCGGCTGGTGGCGTATTTCTTCAGCGCCTCGCTCTTGACCATCTGCTCGCTCCAGATGCGCTCGACGGTCTTCACCACTTCGTCCGGCACGCCCTTCGGGATGAAGATGCCGAAGTAGTTGGCCGGCGCAGTGAAGCCGGGCAGCGTGGCCGACAGCGGCGGGATGCTGCCGAAGCCCTCCAGCTCCAGCGCCTTGTCGCTGACGGCGGCCAGCGGGCGCAGCCGCTTGCCGCGGATCATGTCGGCCTGCTCGACGGCCAGCTGGGTCGTCACGTCCGCCTCGCCCGCCACGGTCGCGACGACCGCCGGGTTGCCGCCGTCGTAGGTGACGTGGCGGTATTTCACGCCGGTGACCTTGCTGATCAGCTCCATCGCGTTGTGGCCGGCCGAGGTGACGCCCGCGGTGGCGACGCTGATCTGGCCGGGCCTGGCCTTCATCGCATCGAGCAGGTCCTTGGGGTTGTTGTATGGCGTCTTGGGGTTCACGCCGATCACCTGGATGTTGGCGACGTTCAGGAACAGGTGCCAGTCCTTGATGCTGGTGTTCAGCGAGCCCAGGGTCTGGTAGGTGCCCAGGTCCTGCGCCGCGCCGGCGGTCCAGGTGTAGCCGTCCTTGGGCGCATCGAGCGCGCTCTTGGTGCCGATGGAGCCGGACGCGCCCGGCTGGTTGATGATGACGATGGTCTGGCCCAGGGCCTTTTCCAGTTCCGCTGCGCTGACGCGTGTGACCTGGTCGGTGGAGCCGCCCGCCGCCCACGGCACGATCAGGTTGATCGGCCGCGTGGGTTTCCACTGCTGGGCCATGGCGGGCGCCGCCACGGCGAGCGACGCGACGGCAATGGAAACGGCTTGGAGAAAGTGGCGTTTTTGCATGGTGGCTCCAGTGTTAATTCACTAACCGGTTAATTGAATTGACTCTACGATCTGGCGTGGCGGCTGTCAATGCAGGATGCCCTAGCTAGGCGGCCAGCCAGCGCTCCCGGTGCTGCGCGACGAAGCCGTCATCCACGAGGTGCGGGTAGTCCGCCTGCACACGGCTGAGTTCCTCGGCCTGGCCGCGGCTCAGGCCCTCGTTCGGGTCCAGGCACCAGATGCCTTGCAGCAGGCCTTGCCGGCGCAGTACCTCGTGGCAGCCGGCAATGCAGCCGTGGAAGTCGTGCGCCACGTCGAACAGGGCGGCGTTGCAGTCGGTGACTTGCGCGTCCAGGGCCAGCAGCTCCGGCGTGACGCTGCCGCACGCCACTGCGGAATGGAGCCGGTCCAGCAGTTCCACGGCACGCTGGGTCCACACGCTCCAGTGGCCGAGCAGCCCGCCCTTGATGCGCACCGTCACGGGCTCGCTATCGCGCATGAAGGTGAAGGGCGCCAGCAGGTCCAGCACGATGTGGTCGTCGTTGCCGGTGTAAAGCGTCACGCGCTCCTCGGCCTTCGCGGCCACGACGCCGCGGATCACGTCCAGCGTGCGGTAGCGGTTGAACGGCGCCATCTTGATCGCGACGACGTTGTCGATCCGCGCGAAGCGGCGCCAGAACGTGGCCGGCAAGTGGATGCCACCGACGGCCGGCTGCAAATAGAAGCCCACCAGCGGCATCACCTGCGCGACGAGTTCGCAATGCGCGATCAATTCGTCCTCGCTCGCGCCCTTCATGGCGGCGAGGCTGAGCAGCGCCGCGTGGTAGCCGAGCCCACGCGCGACCTCCGCCTCGCGCACCGCCTGTTCGGTGCGGCCCGCGAGGCCTGCCACCATGAACAGCGGCCGCCGGCCGCCGATCGGCGCCCATTCGCGCGCCGTCTGCATCGCGAGTTCCAGCACCGGCTGGTACAGGCCGACGTCGCGGATCGCGAACTGGGTGGAATGCACGCCCACCGCAACGCCGCCGGCGCCCGCATCGAGGTAGTAGCGCGTCATCGCGCGCTGGCGGCGGGCGTCGAGCTTGCGTTGCTCGTCCAGCGCCAGCAGGTGGGCGGGAATGACCGCGCCGCGGCGCAGCACGGCGAGTGAGCCGGGGGGGATGTCAGTCCAGTGCATGGGGAAATATTGTTCAGTGCTCGCGGGGTCGGAACTCCGGCACGCCTGACTTGCGGGCGGCGGGCCGCGGACGACGGATGGCCGTCTCCGCGAATGTCCCCCGTCGCGGGCACGCCCGCTCCTCCTCCTTGATTTCGCTGCGTCGGCCACCCGCCATCCACGGCCCTTGGCGCGGCGTTGGATCGTTCCACTGATCGCATGCCCCGACGGTGGACGGATCAGGGTGGCGGGGCGCTCCACGCAGCGAAATCAAGGAGGAGCCGCCCTCCCGGCGGCGGGGGACATTCGCGGAGTGGAATGCCCCGTCGCCCTGATCCCCCCCGCACATCAGGAGATGGTCGAGCAACAGCCTAGTACTTCCCATCACGCGCTTCGTAGTGAGTCGGCTTGCCGAGGCTGTCGCCCCCTCGCTGCACCCAGTCGGCCGTCCAGTCCAGCATGCGCTCGAGCGTGACCTGCGGCGGGCCGAACAGCTTGAATGCTTCGGCGCAATCGACCAGCCACGCCGTCGGCGCCTCCTGCCCGGTGAGCCCGGGCTCGACGCCCAGCCTGCGGCCCAGGGCCTGCGCAACTTCGCGGATGCTGATCATCGGCCCGCTGATGTTCAGCGGCGAGGTCGGCGTGTCGCAATGCGCCAGCGCGCGCAGTGACCATTCGTTGGCCTCACCCTGCCAGATGACGTTGGCGTGGCCCATGGCCAGGTCGATCGGTTCGCGATGCAGCACCATCTGCGCGACGTCGTGCAGCACGCCGTAGCGCATGTCGATGGCATACGACAGGCGCAGCAGGCGGCCGGGCGTCCGGTACTCGTGCGAGAAATGCTGGAACATGCGCTCGCGCGCGACGCAGGAGTTGGCGTACTCGCCCGAAGGCGCCGTGGGCGGCACATTCTCGGCGGCCCCGCTGCCCGACGTCGCGACGAACGGATAGACGCAGGCGGTGGAGAAGGCGACGATGCGCGACGCCCTGAAGCGCTCTGCCACCAGCGCGGGCACGTGCGCGTTCATCGCCCAGGTCAGCCATTCGCTGCCCGTGCTGCCGAACTTGCGGCCGGCCATGTAGATGATGTTCGGCGCATCGGGCAGCCGCGCCAGCGCGTCGCGCGAGAGCAGGTCGGCTTCGATGCATTCGATGCCGTGCCGCTCCAGATCCCCCCGCAGCCCCGCTTGCGAGAAGCGCGCCACGCCGATGACGCGGCGCCCCGGCGAGGCCCGCCGGGCCATGCGGGCGAGCGTCGGGCCCATTTTGCCGCCCACGCCCAGCACCATGATGTCGCCGGGCGCGCGCGCGAGGTCGCGCGCCAGGGCCTCGGAGGGCTGCGTCATCACCTCTTCCAGGTGGGCGACGTCCTCGAATCGGTCGGGAAGTGTCATCGCCAGGGACTTTAACCAGCTGGTGAAATCCCGCAACGCCCGGGAACCCGTAAAACAAAAAGCTTGACGCGCCGCAAAGCGCGGCCGCCGACGGCCCGGATCGGCGGTGTCGGACGGGCTGCGCCGGCTACAGCTTGACGCCGAACGCCTTGCCGACCGCCTCCAGCGCCGCGGGGCTGTCCCACGCCTGGGCGCCGTAGTATTTGGCGAGCACGCGGCCGCGGGGGTCGACGAGCAGGGTGAGCGGCAGCCGCTCGGCGCCCAGCATGTGTTCCAGCATCAGCCGGGCGTCGATGTAGTTGTCGAAGGAGGTGCCGGTCGCCTTGACGAAGAGGGTGGCGCGGTCGATGTAGTCGTCGGTCGAGATGCCGATCACGTTGAAGCGCGTGCCGCCGCGCCGGGCGAGCCGCTGCAGCGAAGGCATCTCCTCCCGGCAGGGGCCGCACCAGCTGGCCCAGACGTTGATGACGAGGGGCTTGCCGCGGTAATCGGACAGCATTCGCGATGGCCCCGCGATGCCGCGCATCGGCACGTCGCGCAGGACGGCGCCGACCTCGACCTCACCGGGGGTCTTGGCCCAGGCCGGTTGCACTGCAACGCACAGACAGACGAGGAGGGGCAGCAGGAGGGATTTCATGGGCCGCCCAAGGATGCCACGACGCGGGCGGGCGCACTTGCGAAACCTCAAACGGCCCCGGGATGGCGCGGTTTGCGTGACAATCCGCGATGAAGCCGTGCAACAGCAAGGAGCCCGCGCCTTGAAAACCGTCAGTTTGATCGGTGTCCCGACCGATGTGGGCGCGAGCGTGCGGGGCGCTGGCATGGGGCCGGACGCGCTGCGCGTGGCGGGCCTGTTCGAGGCGCTGCGCTCGCACAAGCTCAACGTCATCGACCACGGCAACCTCGCGGGGCCGCCCACGCCCTGGACGGCGCCGGCGGGCGGTGTGCGGCACCTGGAGGAAGTGGTGGCCTGGAACCGCTCGGTGTTCGACCGCGTCGCCGCCGTGCTCGCGGCGGGCCAGGTGCCGCTGCTGATGGGCGGGGACCATTGCCTGGCGATCGGCTCGATCAGCGCGGTGGCGCGCCACTGCCGCTATGCGAAGAAGCACCTGCGCGTGATCTGGCTGGACGCGCACACCGACATCAATAACGAAACCATCAGCCCCTCGGGCAACGTGCACGGCATGCCGGTGTCCTGCCTGCTCGGGCGCGGCCCCAAGGCGCTGGTCGGATGGAGCGGGCAGCCCGCGGCCCTCGCGCCGGAGGACATCGACTTCATCGGCATCCGCAGCGTGGATGCCGAGGAAAAGGAAGCGATCCGCCAGCTCGGGCTGCAGGTGTTCGACATGCGCCATATCGACGAGCACGGCATGCGCAACACGATGATCGAGGCGCTGCACGGCGTCGACGAGGACACGCACCTGCACGTGAGCTTCGACCTCGATTGCCTGGACCCCGCCGACGCGCCCGGCGTGGGCACCGGCGTGCGCGGCGGCCCCACCTATCGCGAGCTGCAGCTGTGCATGGAGATGATCGCCGACACCGGGCGGCTGGGCTCGCTCGACGTGGTCGAAATCAACCCCGCGCTGGACGTGCGCAACCGTACTGCCGAGCTGGCCGTGGAGTTCGTGCAGAGCCTGTTCGGCGCGTCGACGCTGGCACGCTGAGCTGGCGCCCGGCGGGTCAGTTCCCGGTCGCGTCGGCCGGGTCCGAATCCGAGTCCAGGTCGGTCATCGTGTCGGGGCCGTCGTCCGCGACGACTTCGCCGTCGCGCATGTTCACCACGCGGTCGGGCAGGATGTCGCCGCCCTCGCGCCCTTCGCCGGGCGTGACGGAGCCGCGCTCGCCGGTGCCCGCAGCGTCGCTGTCGGCGTGGATCTCCGCCGTGCCCACGGCGTCGCTGCCGGAATCCGAGCTGTCGCTCGGGCCCAGCGATTCGGAGTCACGGCCGCTCGGCTGTACGGGGGCGGTCTCGGCGCCCAGGATGCTGCTGTACGCCATGGCGCATCTCCTTGCGGAAGTTGAAGGTTGCCGCCAGTCTCCGGCCGCAGGCGCGAGCGCAGCGTCGGAGGTGTGAGCGCCATGCTGTGGGACAGCGCCTGCGGAGCATAATATTTGCCAGTTTCCGAAGGGCAGGATGGACGACCCGACCCCAGACCGTGCAGAAGCAGCGCAGGCCGACCTCATTGACAACGCGATTCCGACGCGCGGCTACCAGATGACGCCGCTGGTCGGATTGGGGGGCTCCGCGGGCGCGATCCCGGCACTGCAGAGCTTCTTCGAGGCGATGCCGCCGGACAGCGGCCAGGCCTTCGTCGTCGTCCTGCACCTGGCGCCCGAGCACGAAAGCACGCTGGCCGAGCTGCTGCAGCGCTGCACGGCGATGCCGGTGATCCAGCTGGCGGGCCGCGAGCGCGTCGAGCCCGGCAAGGTGTACGTGATCCCGCCTCGCAAGGCGATCAAGACCCTGGACGGCTACCTGGAACTGGCCGACGAATCGCTCGCCCCTCACGGGCGCCACGTGGCCATCGACCTCTTCTTTCGCACATTGGCCGACACGCACGGGCCGCATGCCGCGGCCGTGGTGCTCTCCGGCGCGGACGGCGACGGCGCGACCGGCATCAAGCGGATCAAGGAGCGCGGCGGCCTGACCGTCGCGCAGGACCCGCAGGAGGCCGAGCACGCGAGCATGCCCCGCGCCTCGATTGCCACGGGCATGGTCGATTGGGTGCTGCCCGTCGCCGAGATCGCGCCGCGCCTTCTCAAGTACTTCGCGCTGGAGAAATCGCTGAAGCTGCCTTCCGAGGAAGGCCCGCCGGCCACGCCGTCGACCACGGCGGCCGGCGTCGAGGAAGCCGCGCTGCGCGACGTGCTGGGCTTGCTGCGCTCGCGCACCGGCCGCGATTTTTCCTGCTACAAGCGCGCGACGGTGGTGCGGCGCATCGCCCGGCGCATGCAGGTCAATGGCGTGGAGGACATGCCGGGCTACCTGGCCTGCCTGCGCACGCGGCCCGACGAAGCCGGCGCGCTGCTGCAGGACCTGCTGATCAGTGTCACCAATTTCTTCCGCGACCCCGATGGCTTCGCGGCCCTCGACGAGCAGCTGGGCGAGCTGTTCAAGGGCAAGGGCCCGGACGACACCCTGCGCGTGTGGGTGGCCGCCTGCGCCACCGGCGAGGAAGCCTATTCGATCGCGATCCTGCTGGCGGAGCGGGCGCGCGAACTCGAGGCTCCGCCGATGATCCAGCTGTTCGCCACCGACCTGGACGAGGAGGCGATCAAGGCCGCGCGCGAAGGCGTCTACTCCCGCACCATCGAGGCGGATGTGTCCGAGGAGCGCCTGCGCCGCTACTTCGTCAAGCAGCACGACGGCTACAAGGTGCGCCGCGAGATGCGCGAGATGATCCTGTTCGCGCAGCACGACCTGCTGAAGGACTCGCCGTTCTCGCGCGTCGACCTGGTCACCTGCCGCAACCTGCTGATCTACCTGAGCCGCGACGCGCAGCGGCGCCTGTTCGAGATCTTCCATTTCTCGCTGCTGCCGCAGGGCCGGCTGTTCCTCGGCACGTCCGAATCGGCCGAGGAAGTCGCGTCCCTGTTCGCGGTCATCGACAAGAAGAACCGCATCTACATGCAGCGTCCGGTGCAGCGCGTCGGCGTGCCCGTGCCGGTGGGGCCGGGCACCCTGGCCCTGGCGCTGGGGGCGCATCGGCATGCGGGCGCCGGGGTTTCCGGAAGCGCCTTCGGTCAGGCCCCGGCCGGCGCGCCGGCCGTGAAGCCCCCGGAGGCCCGGACCCCGTCCTGGGGCGAACTGCACTTCAAGCTGCTCGAAGCCGTGGCGCCGCCGTCGGTGCTGGTCGATGCGGAGCACGACATCGTGCACCTTTCCCCGAGTGCCGGCCGCTTCCTGCAATACGGCGGTGGCGAGCCGAGCAAGAACCTGCTGCGCTCCGTCCACCCCGGCCTGCGCATCGAGTTGCGTGCGGCTCTGTACCAGGCGGCCCAGGCGAACGAGAGAACCGACGTGACCGTCGCCCCGGTGGAGCTGGCCGGCGAGAGCGTGGGCGTCGAAATCCAGGCGGTGCCCGTCAAGGCGGGCGCTGCGGACATGTTCATGGTGCTGTTCAATGCCCGGCCCCTGGGCTCGGCGGCGGCGGAAGTGCTCCTGCCCGGGCGCGCGGCCGCCGACCCGGTGGCCACGCACCTCGACCGCGAACTCGAGCGGCTCAAGGCCCGGCTGCGCGATACCGTGGAGCAATACGAGGCATCGACGCAGGAGCTGAGGGCCAGCAACGAAGAGCTCCAGGCGATGAACGAGGAGCTGCGCTCGGCCACCGAGGAGCTGGAGACGAATCGGGAGGAGCTGCAGTCGATCAACGAGGAGCTGACCACCGTCAACCACGAGCTGAAGGGCAAGGTCGAGGAGCTGGGGCACTCCAACAGCGACATGCAGAACCTGATGGACGCGACGGCGATCGCCACGGTCTTCCTCGATCGCGAGCTTCGCATCACGCGCTACACGCCTTCGGCCATCAGCCTGTTCAACCTGATCGCGAGCGACCTCGGCCGGCCGCTGGCCGACCTGGCGACGCGGCTGGACTACCCGCAGCTGAGCGACGATGCCAAGCGCGTGCTGGAAAAGCTGGTGCCGATCGAGCGCGAAGTGGGCCTGCCCGACGGCAGGTGGTTCCTCGCGCGCCTGCTGCCCTACCGCACGCTGGAGGACCATATCGCCGGCGTGGTGGCCTCCTTCGTCGACATCACCCCGCAGAAACAGTCTGCCGCTCAACTGCGCAGCAGCGAGGAGCGGCTTCGGCTGGTGGTGGAGAACGCGACGGAATACGCGATCTTCTCGACCGACCTGGAGCGCCACATCACCATCTGGAACAGCGGCGCGCAAAGGCTGCTCGGTCATGCGGAGGGCGAGGCCATCGGCCGCCTCGTCGACATGATCTTCACGGCGGAAGACCGGGCCGCGCGTGCGCCCGAACTCGAAACGGACGCCGCCCTGGCGCAGGGCCGTGCGAGCGACGATCGCTGGCACCAGCGCAAGGACGGCAGCCGCTTCTGGGCCAGCGGCGTCATGATGCTGATGCGCGACGCGCTGGGCCAGGCGGTGGGGTTCGTGAAAATCCTGCGCGACCAGACGGCCGAGCGCGAGGCGCAGCAGGCGCTGGAGCGCAGCCAGGCCGACTTGCTGCGCGCGCTGGAGGAAACCGAGAAGGCGCGCGCCGAGCTTCAGGCTGCGGATGCGGCGAAAGACCGGTTCCTGGCCGTGCTCTCGCACGAACTGCGCAACCCGTTGGCGTCGATCGACTCGGCCGCCGCGCTGCTGCTCGAGACCGCCATTCCCGCGAACGACAAGGACGCCGCGGCGCAGGTGGTGAAACGCCAGGCCGGTTCGATGAAGGTGCTGCTGGACGACCTGCTCGACGTCTCGCGCCTCAAGCTCGGCCGGCTGGAGCTCCATCGGCAGCGGGTGACCCTGGCCAGGGTGGTCGAGGCGGCCCTGGAATCCACGCGGCCGCTGCTGGATGCCGCGGACCACGCGTTGAGTGTGGAACTGCCGGACTACCCGGTCGAGCTCGACGCCGACCCGCTGCGGCTGGCGCAGGTGCTGTCGAACCTGCTGACGAACGCGATCAAGTACACCCAGTCCCATGGGGCGATCGCCGTGAAGGCGCGGCTGGACGGCGCCAACGCGGTGATCACCGTCTCGGACAACGGCGTGGGCATGGAGCCGGCGCAGATCGAGCACATGTTCGAGATGTTCACGCAGGCCCGGCCCGTCGCCGAGAACAGCAAGGGCGGATTGGGGATCGGCCTGGCCCTGGTGCGCAACATCGTCGAACTGCATGGCGGCCGGGTCGAAGCATCCTCCGCCGGTTTGGGCAAGGGCAGCGAATTCCGCGTGATACTTCCCGCCGTGCGCGGCGCCGGCCGTGACGCCGATGCGGTGCGGCCGCCGGCTGCTGCCGCCAACGGCGCGGCCGACGGCGCGGCCCGGGGCAAGAAGCGCGGCCTGATCCTGATCGCGGACGACAACGTCGATGCGGGCTGGGGCGTCGCGCGTCTGCTGGAGATCGCGGGTTTCGCCACCATCCGGGTGCGCGGCGGCGTCGACGCTGTCGCGGAGGCGCGGCGCCAGAAGCCCGACGCCGGCATCATCGACATCGGCATGCCGGACCTGAACGGCTACGAAGTCGCGCGCCAGATCCGCGAAACCGAGTGGGGCAAGCACATGGTGCTGATCGCTGCCACCGGCTGGGGGCAGGAATCGGACGCGCGTGCGGCGATCGAGTCCGGCTTCGACGCGCACATGGTCAAGCCGGTGGACCTGCGTAAACTCAGCGCCCTCGTGGACGAGTTGCTGGCGCGGCGGCGGGGCTGATCCTTCGCGGACAAGGCGGCGGGGCGCCGGGCCGGTGGCTCAAGGCTCGGACCGCTGGGGCCTGCATGCTGCAGTGGAAAGTTTGGCGGGAGGTTTCCTACATCGGCCTTCCGCAAGCACCCACTTCACGGGAGTCCGCCGCCGTCCCTTAATGGACCCCAATGCCGGCGCGGTGCCGGCATGACACCACAGGAGCAAACGATGGCAACGAACCAAGGCAAAGGCGGCAACCAGGGCGGCGGCAACCAGGGCGGTAGCCAAGGCAGCAGCACCCAGGGCAGCGGCAACCAGGGCAGCGACCAGGGCGGTGCTTCCAACCGCGGCTTTGCATCCATGGACCCGGACAAGCAGCGCGAGGCCGCCAGCGAAGGTGGCAAGGCTGCCCACGAGAGCGGCAAAGCGCATGAGCTCACCTCCGAGGAAGCGCGCGAGGCCGGCCGCAAGGGCGGCCAGGCGAGCGGCGGCGGCAACCGAGGCGGCAACGCCGGCAGCTCGGAAGAAGGCGGGTCCGAGGGCGACCAGGAGGGCCGGGGCGGCAGCCGGGGCGGCCAAGGGGGCAACCAGGGCGGGCAGGGCGCAAGCCGCTGATCCTCCTGTCGCAGCAAGAAGGGGCGCATGCGCCCCTTCTTTTGCGTTCACCTCACGGTGAAGGGTCCGCCGGACGAGGTGCGCACGTTCCAGCGATTGCCGCCGGTGTACTCCACCTCGACGAAGCCGTTCTGGCCGCCGGTGATGGATCCCGGCACCGTGGCATGGGACGTCCGGTCGCCCAGCGACGTGTACAGCTGGCCCGTCGCGCTGGAGAAGGTGCCGGCCGCGACGACGAACATGTGGGCGTCGGCGGACATCGCGATCGCGCGCCAGTTCGTGTCCGGGCCTGGCATGGCCAGCGCCGCGAAGCTCGCGCCGCCGTCGCGCGACAGCTGCACGCTGCCCGTCGTGGCGCTCGTCGCGCTGTTCGTGAGCGTCGCGCCGATCACCTGCGCGTCGCCGGACATCGCGACGGCGGTGTAGTCGCCGGCCGGCGCGGGGGTCCGGCTCCACGTCACGCCGCGATCGCGCGAGAGGTACAGGGCGGAGTCGTAGCGGCCGGCCACGGCGATGGTGACGTTGCGCAGGGCCCAGGTCCTGCCGCCGTCGGACGACACCCAGACTTCTCCGTCCTGGCTCGCGGCGACCGATCGACCGGCGAGGGCGCGCCATGCGCGCACCAGCGGCGTCGCCGATCCCACGGCCGTGGCCGCAACGAAGCCGGTGCTCGTCGTGTAGTAGATCGGGCCGTTCAGCACGGCCGCGAGGATGCCGCCGCCCGGATCCACGGTGATGGATTCCCATTCCCGGCTGCCCAGGTCCACCGCGGGATCGGTGACCTCGGCCCACGCCCCTCCGCTGTAACGGTAGATGCCGCCGCCGTAGGCGGCAGCCACAAGCTGGAGGGCATTTGCTCCGAGCGGATCGCTGGCCGAGGGCGTCCGGTTCATCGCCACCGAGACCCAGTTGGCCGTCGGGCTGTTGCCGGCATCCCAGGTGGTGCCCGCGTCGAGAGAGACGTGCAGCCTGCCGGGAATGTCCGCGGCCACCAGCACGCTGCCCAACGGGTCGGATGCCACCCAGTGCCATTGCTTCGGTTCGAGGTGCGTCCTCCAGTTCTGGCCGGCCGGGGCGTTGCCGGCCAGGTTCGTGGTGGAGATCACGAAGGGCATGACGGCGGACCGCGCCGACGTCAACGGGGCCCAGCCCGGGATGAGCCGCCAGGGGTTGTCGCTGGCGCCGCGCACGCTGACGAAGTCGCCGATGGCCGGCAGCCCGGGCAGCGTGATGTCGATCGCGCCCGCGCCGGCCGCGTTGACGACGTAGTGCGTATCGGGTTGCGCGGCCGTGCTGGCAACGATCTCGACAGTGTTGGGTGCGGGTGCGGGTGCGGGTGCGGGCGCGGGTGCCGGTGCCGGTGCCGGTGCCGGTGCGGGGACTTGCCCGCCAGCGCCGGGCGGTTCACCGGCCGGTGCGCTGCCGCCCCCGCCGCCACAGGCAGCCAGCCAGAGGGCGGTCAGTGCGGAAACCGCGACGCGATACCGGTACTTCGAGACATCCTGGCCAGCCACGCCTTGCTCCCGGCGCGACAGTACGCCTCGTGTCGCATTGTCTGAACGGCGGACCTCCGGGTGCGGTGCGCGAACGGAGCGATCGGGTGTAGGACCCATCTCACGTCGGGAAGCCGCTACCATTGGCGAGCGCACGTCCACCGGCGTCCGTTCCAGCATCCCGAGCCAAAAGCTCCAACCTTTCCTCATCGACATGACATCGATTTCGATCCCCTCCATCGGCGCCGGCCTCCTGCTCGCCGCGATCGCGCTCCAGGGGGCGCAAGCCCAGACCCAGCCGGACAAGGTGGTCACGCGCGACGAGCTTCGCACCTGCATGAATTCCGAAGCCGCGCTCGCCGCGCGCCGCAAGGAGCTGGAAGCGCGCAACAAGGGCAACGGCGACGAAGCCGCCTCCATCCGCGCCGAGGCCGAGCAGCTGAAGGCCGAGCAGGAGAAGATCATCGCGGACAACGCCCCGATGGACCGGTTCAACCGCAAGGTCAAGGCCCACAACGAGCGCATCCTGGCCGCGCGGACCCGGGCGGACGCCTTCAAGGGGGAGTTGGAGACCCTGAACAAGTCGCTGCTCGCGCACAACGAGAGCTGCGGCGGCATCTCGTTTCGCCAGGAAGACAAGGACGCGATCCTGAAGGAGCGCGAGGCGGCGAAGAACTAGGGCCGCCGGCCGCCGCCGCGGGTGGCCGCGGCGCTCAATGCATTTCCGTCTGCTCCACCGCCGGCGCGGCGAGCTCCCGGCCGACCATCGCGCGGGCATAGAGGTAGTTGTTGCGGGCGTTCTCGCTCAGCTCGTCCAGGTCCACCCGCCCGTCGCCGTCGCAAGGAAAGGCGTATCCCCGCCCGTTGTCGAAGAGCGACCGGAAACAGAGCCGGAACGCCCGGGGGGCCATTCGTCGCGCGTCCATCATGTGCATCTCCGGGCCGCGGGAATCCGCGGTCCTGCCCCTTTAACGGCGCGCACGCAGGCGACGATGACGCGCCATTGCAAAGGAGGGGTGAAGACTGTGACGCAATCCGCGCCGGCCGGGTTTTCAGTGCGAACCGTCGTGCGCCCCCTCCACGTCGAACGGCTTGTACACCGTGGCGTCGGCCGGGCCCGTCACCTCGAGCGCACCCGCCACGCCCTTGCCGACGCGCGACAGGGCATGGTCCACCAGCAGGTACTGGCCGGGGTAGTTCAGCTTGAAGTCCACGATGGTGGCGCCGCCGGGGGCGACCAGCGTGGTCTGCACATCCGTCTTCACCGACTTCAGGGAGCCTTCGCTGTACACCTTGTCGAAGATCTCGCCGATGACGTGGAACGACGAGACCTTGTTGGGGCCGCCGACGCCGAAGTAAACGCGCACCGTCTCGCCGACCTTGGCCGTCATCTTGTGCTCCTTGGTGAGCGCGCCGACGGAGCCGTTGAAAGTGTAGTAGGTGGGCCGCTCGTCGTCGGCGCGCTCGTGGCTGAAGCCATGGTGGCCCTTGGTGCCCTTGGCGTGCGAGGTGTACAGGTCGCCCTGCATCACGTAGAACTCCTTGTCCACCCTGGCCAGGCCCTGCGGCGGCTCCACCAGGATCAGGCCGTACATGCCGGCCGAGATGTGGTGCGCGACCGACGGCGTTGCGCAGTGGTACACATACAGGCCGGGGTTGAGCGCCTTGAAGCTCACCGTCTTCGACTGGCCGGGCGCGACCTGCGTGTGCGCGCCGCCACCGTGGCCGCCGGTGACCGCGTGCAGGTCGATCGAGTGGATCGCCTTGCTGTCCTTGTTGTTGGACAAGGTCAGCTCGATCGTGTCGCCCTGCTTCACGCGCAGCATCGGGCCGGGCACCTTCTTGTTGAAAGTCCAGTAGGTGAACGTGGTGCCGTCGTCGAGCTTGCCGTCGAGCTCGACGGTTTCGATGTGGTACTTCACCAGCTGCGGCGCGCGGGCGCCCAGCGGCTTGGGAACCTGGTTCGGGTCCATGGAAATGCTCACGGCCGTGGCCGAGGCGGGCGCGGGGCCGGTGGCCGGGGGCGCCGCCGCGGCGCCGAGGACGGCGGTGGCTGACGCCGGGCGCGGCCTGGCGGCCATCGAATCGGCGGGGCCCGTCACCTCCAGCACGCCTTCCATGCCGATCTGGCGATGGCCGGGGATCGAGCAGTAGTAGGTGAACTTGCCGGACTGCGTGACCTGGAAGGTCAGCACGGTGGGGCCGGTGCCGGCGCTGAAGGTCTTCGACTTCACGTCGAGGTCGGGGATCACCAGGTCGTGCTCGGCGCCTTCGCCGCTGGCGAGGGTGAGTTCGACCGTATCGCCCACGTTCGCGTGCAGCACCGGGTTCACGGTGCCTTGCGCGTCGATGTACACCATCTTGCCGCCGGACATGCCGGTCTTGAGCGCGATCTTGCGCACGGCCTGCGACTTGGCGGCAGGTGCCTTGGAAATCGCGGAAGGCCTGGCTGCGGCCGCCGACGTCACGGCCGTCGCGCCGATGGACGCGAGGGCCAGCGGGCCCGCGGAAAGCAGGGCAATGATCGCAAGCGGGATCGGGGCGAGGACTCGGTCGAACATTCTTGAAAACTCCTGATAGTCAATGACTTGACTGTCGCAGTCTTCGCGCCGGCCCACCATCGGCGGGGGACGATTCGGGCCCTCGGACGGGGCCCGAACGCGCGCTGGGGTGAATCCGAGAAAACTAGGACGATTCCGAGCGCGGCGCCCCTCGACCCCGGCATCTCGTCAACCGCTCCATCGCCGCGCTGTCGTGACGGCGCTCAGATGCGCTCGAGGCCGGAAGCATCGCGGCGCCCGACGACCTGCACGGCCGGCAGCGTGACGTGGGTCTGGCCGCGGGAGAAGGCTTCGGTCGCCGTTTGCACGGCCTGGTGGCTGGCCTGTTCCGCGCCGGTCCAGGCAACCGCCATCACCGCAGCGACCGCGACGGCGGTGACGATGCGCGAAGCGGCCGAAACCGGGGTTTGCGGGGCGGCGAAGTGGCGGGTGGCGGTGGTGTTCATGTTGTCCTCCAGGGCAGCCGGTGTGTTTCGATGAGTGGACTGTAGGCAACCGCCCCCGGCGCTTCCAGCGGAATGCGACGGAATGCAGGCAGGCGCGACGGACTGCCGCAAAGCGGGGGAAATCGGCGCCGGACCGCCGATCTTGATGCGGGTCATCCCGCCCGCCGCGTCCTCCTGGGCGTTCCCTCCGTCGTCGCGCCGGCCCTTGCCGCCGGCTGCGTCTCGGTTCCACGCGAGCTGCCGCAGCGCGTGCCGCCTGCTCGAAGGCGCGCGAACTCGACGGGTTACCGCGCGGTTGGGAGGCCGTCGCCTGGCGCCGGGCTCGCAGGGCGGTCGCGCACCCCTCCCCCGCGCAGGGCCCGGCGAGTGATGTGCGTCAGCGGCAGCCGCAGTGTCCGGCGCAGCGCTTCGTCCTCACACAGTCGATGGGCGTGAGGCACGGCCGGTCTTCGTTCCGCTCGCCCTTGAGCAATCGCGCAGCAAGGTCGCCGGCCGCGTGCACGGCCTGGGCGCCTGGCCCCGTGCCGCGCCGCTCTTCACGCGCGAACATGGGCCGCCGCCAAGGGTCCAGCCATGCCGCCATGGCGAGAAGGGAGAGGACGCCGAGGAAAAGGATGATGTAGTACATGAGGCCCTCCGAACAGGATTCCGACGCAGTGTGTCGCGGCAACGCACGCGCAGGCCTTGATGGCCGTCATGGCCGACGGGATAGACCCGGCTGTCGGCAGGGGATTTGAGCTGGATCAGTCTCCCGCCTCCGGTGCGGGTGACCGAGTCCGCCGTTGCCGGCTCCTGCGCGGTGAGCCACAGGCGCAGGTCGAACTCGAGCTGGTGGTAGTCCGGCTCCATGTGCAGGCACAACGAATAGAAGGCCTTGCCGTGTTCGCGCATCCTTCAGATGCGCCAGCTCGTGGACGACGATCATGCGCAGGAAGTCCGCCGGTGCCTCCTTGAAAAGCGTGGCGATGCGGATCTCCCGCTTGGCCTTGAGCCGGGCGCCCTGGACGCGGGAGACGCTCGTGTGGGTGCCCAGGACGTTCGCCGCTACGGCCGCCGCGGCCGCTGGGGCACGCCGACCGCGACGGCGTCCCGAACCGGTTCGACCGCGCTCCCCGCAATCCGCGTCGTCACTCTCAGTGCCAGTTGCTGATCTGGACGTCGCGAGGGCTCGGGGCGCCCTTGCCGGTCTCCACATAGGACTTCAGGCTCATCAGGAAGACCGCCCACTTGGTGCTGCAGTGGGACATGAATTCCACCGGTTCCTTCCAGCCCTGGTGCCTGAACAGGACGATGGAAAAATCGTCTTCCTGCTTGAGGTCGAAGCTGATCTTCGTGCCGATCCATTCGACAGGTCCGTCGGCCACCTGCCAGAGCACACGCTTGCCGGGCTCGAGTTCCAGGACCTCGATGTCGAAGCCGCCGAGCACCTTGCCGTCGCTGGTGAAGACGGTCTTGAGCATTCCGCCGACCTTGCTATCGCTATCGCCTTGCGTGTCGGCCGTCCACCAGCCCGCCACGCCTTCGCGCGTGGCCAGGGCCCGATAGACCGGGTCGAGGGGCGCCTTGATGCCGACTCTGTGCAGAATATCCACCATGATGTTTCTCCTTGCGTCGTGTTGCGTTGCTGAACGATTGAATGAGTCTCGAGGTTAGTGCGGCCCGCGCGAATGTGTGAGTGACAAGCATGTCGCGAATCCCGGCCAGAAGCGGTCTCTTACGATCGGTGGCAGACTATTTCGCGGGTGCGCCACCCCGGGCAGCGACAATTGCCGCAGAAACGGAGCATCCTCATCACCAGCTTGCACGTACCCCTCATCAGTTGGAGCGCCAAGTGACCCGCAAGAACACGATTTGTCTGTGGTACGACGGCACCGCCCTGGAGGCCGCGCAGTTCTACGCGGCGACGTTCCCGGACAGCGCCGTGGGGGCCATTTATCGCGCGCCCAGCGACTATCCCGCGGGCAAGCAAGGCGATGTCCTGACGGTCGAGTTCACCGTCATCGGCATCCCCTGCCTCGGCCTGAACGGCGGCCCGGAATTCAGGCACAACGAGGCCTTCTCGTTCCAGGTTGCGACCGATGACCAGGCCGAAACCGATCGCCTGTGGAACGCGATTGTCGGAAACGGCGGCCAGGAAAGCGCATGCGGCTGGTGCAAGGACAAGTGGGGCCTGTCGTGGCAGATCACCCCACGGGCCCTCACGGACGCGATCGCCGATCCTGATCCGGCGGCCGCCAAACGCGCCTTCGAAGCGATGATGGAGATGGGAAAGATCGACATCGCCGCCATCGAAGCGGCACGAAGGGGCTGAGGCCCACTTGGCAATAGCCCCGCCTGTGACGAACGGTATGGATCAGGCGCCCGAGCTGCTGCGCGCCAAGGACCGGATGGACGCCGCTTCGCACGAGGCCTGGCCTGTCGAGCGGCTGGCACAAGTGAGCAGCGTCTCGGGGGGCCGTCCGGGGGGTCCCATTGAACTGGAACGTGCACTTGCTCATGCATATGCTTGCTGTGCCGCAATGTCACAAACACACTTGGCGTCGCGCGCCGGGCTGGCCTACAGTGGCCTTTCAGCACCACAAGGAACTGCCAAATGCCGATTCGTACTGCATCATTGACCAAGAGGATCTCGGCCAACGGGCAAGCGCTGCATCGCGCGATGATGATCCGAAGGGAAACTGGTGGGGCGATCAATGCGCCGTCTGAAGCCGAGTCCGCCCTGATCGAGGAGCGCCGGCTGCTCAAGGAAGCGCGGGACAAGCGCAAGGAGGAGGCGCTGCAGCCCAGGCCGAGCGCCCTCGACCGGCTCGTGCGAACGCATCATCCCCTGGCCAAGGACAAGCCGAAGGTCCGGGAGGAAACGCACGGCGCCCATGAAATCAGGAAGCCCAAGCCGCGCAGCACGCGTGCCCAGAAGCAGGCGGAGAAGGCCGCGGCGCTGGACGCCGCGCGCAGGTCGCCGAAGAAGCCCGCGAAATGACTCGAAAAAGTGAAACCGGTGCAGAGCGCCGAGTTTCAGGCGGTGAGTCAGTCGAGCCGGATGTTCGCCTTTTTCACCACGTCGCCCCATTTCCTGTACTCGGACTGCACGAAACGGCTGGCTTCCTGCGGCGTGCCGCCAGCGGGCTCGGCACCGAGGGTCAGGAGCCTTTTGCGCAGTTCCGCGTCCGCCAGGGCCCGGTTGACCTCGGCATTGAGGACGGCAATCACGTCCGCAGGCGTTCCGGCCGGGGCGAACAGCCCGTACCAGGCACTTGCCTCGTAGCCGGGCAAACCTGCCTCGGCCATCGTGGGCACGTCCGGGAAGGCTGGCGTCCGCTTTGCGTTTGCGACGGCAATCCCACGCAGCTTGCCGGTCTTCAGATGCGGGGCGACGGTCGCGAGGTCGAAGGTCATGGAGACCTGGCCCGCCACCAGGTCGTTGACGCCCGGTGCGACACCCCGGTAAGGCACGTGAACGATGTCGATCCCGGCCATCGTCTTGAACAGCTCGCCGGCAAGGTGCTGCGAGGCGCCGGGCCCGCCAGAGGCATAGGTGAGCGAGCCGGGGTGCGACTTGGCCAGGGCGATCAGCTCGCGCAGGTCCCTGGCAGGCACCTTCTCCGCATTCGTGACGAGCATCAGCGTGCCGCTGGCCACCATGGACACCGGCGTAAAGTCCTTCAACGTGTCGTAAGGCATCTTCGAGAAGAGGTGGGCATTCACCGCATTCGTGCCGATCGACCCCATGAGCAGCGTCTGTCCGTCGGGCTTGGATCTCGCCACGTAATCGGCGCCGATGTTGCCGCTGGCGCCCGTCTTGTTTTCCACCACGAAGCTCTGGCCGAGCCGGGCCGATAGCTGCTGGGCGATGCTGCGTGCCAGGATGTCGGTGAGCCCGCCTGCGCCGAACGGCACGACGATCTTCACGGTGTCCGTGGGATAGGCCCGGTGTGCGGGCTGCGCTGATGCGCCGCCCGCGCCGGCGGCACACAGGAGTGCAAGAGCCGTGCGTCTGTTGCAACTGAATTTCATGCTTGTCTCCTAGTGTGTGCCATCCAGAATGGCGCCTTCTTCGATGAGCCGGGCGCGCAGGGCGCGCACGTCCACGGCATCCAGATCGTGCCGTCCGCTCTCGTCGGCCAGCACACAGGCCAGGCCGGTGGCGTGCCCCATGCCCAGGCAAGGGCCCATCACGCGCGCCGAGCCATGGGCCGGACGATCCGCCGACAGCACCCGGCCCGCCGCCAGGACGTTCTTGAGGCCCGCCGGCACCAGGCAGCCCCAGGGGATGTCGTAGGAGCCGCCGCCCGCGACCGGGATTCGGATCTGCCCCGCGCCGGACTGGTGGATGTCCACGTGGTGGCTGCCCTTGGCGATGCCGTCGTCCCGCTTGCGTGCCCGCAGGACGTCATGTTCCGACAGCGTCTCGCGGCCGACGATGCGTCGAGTCTCGCGCACGCCGATGCGGTGCGACATGGCGCTGAAGCACGCCGCTTCGAAGCCCGGCACCTTCTTGCGCATGAAATCGGCGCACTGCAGCACTTGATCGGCCAGGGTGGCCAGGCTGGCGCTGAGCGTGGCCGTATCGGTGCCATCCACCCCGCCGACCCGGGTCGTGTTCAGGCAGACTTCGCCGCGGTGGGGGGCGGTCGGCTGGATCATCACCAGCGCGGTCGGGTACAGCTCGCCGCCCGCGATGGCGTCCTGCACCAGCGGCCCGTCGCCCTTCAGGAACACCGTGGCGTGCCCCTGGCTCAAGGCGGCCTGCGCAAGCTCGGCATCGGTGCGGCCCTGGCGGATGGCCTCGCTCTCGCCCAGCGCGAAGTACTCCGGGTGTTCCACCTGGAAGCGCAGCAGGGCGTCGGTCTGCACACCCGACATCCGGAACATCATGGAGACGGGCTGCAGTTCCCCACCGGGCCCGCCCTGCAGCACTTCGCCGCCTGCGGCGCGCACCAGGTCGGCGTCACCCGAGCAGTCGATGAAGTGGCGCGCCGCGATCCGGCTGCGCCCCGATTTGTTCAGCAGGTGCAGCGCCTGCACGCGCTGCCCGTCCGTCTCGACCGCGGTGGCCAGCGTGTGCAGCAGCAACTGCACGCCGGAGCGCGCCAGCCGGCGAACCACCGCGAGCTTCATCACCTCGGGATCGATGCAGACGTACCAGATCAGGCGGAAGTCGTTCAGCGGCTGCGCGAAGCCGCCCAGCGAACGGCAGTCCTCGATGAGCTCGCGGCCGATACCCCCCAGGACCCATTCGCCGCGGCCATTGAGCGCGCCGTCGATGGCCATGCCGCTGACCAGTTCGCCACCGGGCATGCTGCCCGCTTCCACCAGCACGGTCCGCAGGCCGTGGCGCGCCGCCGCGATGGCAGCCGCTACACCGGAAGCGCCGGCGCCCAGCACCACCACATCCGCCTCATGATCGGCCGCCGCACCGGCCAGTACCTTGGTTTCCATCTCTCGTGCTCCACGTTGTGACGTTCCATCATGGGGTGCCTGCCGCGCGGTTGAATGCGCGGTCGCGGCACAATGTTCACGAAATGAACAAAGACACCGGCGCCTCCGATCCGCTGCGCAGCGTGCGCCGCACGACGGCGCTGTTGCGGCTGCTGTCCACGCACATGGCCACCGGCTGGCGACTCACCGACCTGGCCCAGGCCGCCGGCCTGCACCATTCCACGGTGCACCGCCTGGTCAGCGGCATGGTGGAGGAGCGGCTGGCGGCGCGGGTGGGGGGCAGCATGCGCTACACGCTGGGCCCGATGGCGCACGAGATCGGGCTGGCCGCGCGTTCCTATTTCGAACCTCCCGCGCCGGTGGCCGAACGCCTGGCCGGCCTGGCGGCCCACACACGGGACATCGTCTTTCTCAGCATCCGCAGCGGTAACGACTCCGTGTGCATCGGCCGCTGGGACGGGCAGCGCGCGCTGAAGGCCTACACGGTGGAAGTGGGGACGCGCCGCGCCTTGAGCCTGTCGGCGGGCGGCGCCGCCATCCTGGCCGGCTTGCGACGGGCCGAACGCGAATCGGTCGTCGCCGCCAACCTCGAGGCCATCGCCTTGCGCGGAGAAGCCCAGGCGGCGGTGCAGCGCATGCTGGCGCGCTCGGTCCGGCTCGGCTACGGCTACAACCGCGAGGACATCATCCCGGGCATTGCCGCCCTCGGGGTGCCGTTCGGGCTCGCCGGCCGGCCGGTCGGCGCCCTCAGCATCGGCACCTCCGCCGCCAACCTGGCCGAGGATCGCAGGAGCCGGCTGCTTGCGCTGATGCGGGGGGAGGCCGGGGTGCTGGCCGCCGCGTTCGCGCAATCGCGCTACGTCGAGTCGCCCCGCCAGGGCAGTGCGAAGAACTGAATGAAGGCGGGCAAGGGGAGCGCCGAAAAGCCGCGCTGCATTCCCGGCTGTCACAAAGCCGGCTGCTGTTTCGTCTAAGCTGGACCAGAGCCGCCCGCGCCATGTCCCACGATCCCGATCCAACCGTCCAGTTCCGCAACCTGCGGCCGCGCCTCTTCGGCATCGCTTACCGCATGCTGGGCGTGCGTGCGGACGCCGAGGACGTGCTGCAGGATGCCTGGCTGCGCTGGCGCGACGCGGACCACGCGGCCCTGCAATCCGCCGAGGCATGGCTGGTGACCGTGGTGACACGGCTGGCGATCGACCGCCTGAGGGCGGCCCGCAGCGAACGCGAGGCCTACACCGGGTCCTGGCTGCCCGAGCCGATCGTGCAGGTGGAAGAGCGCACGCCCGAGACGGCCGCGGAGCTGGCCAGCGACTTGTCCGTGGCCTTCCTGCACCTGCTGGAGCGGCTGGGACCCGAGGAGCGTGCGGCTTTCCTGCTGCGCCAGGTGTTCGACTACGACTACTGCGAGATCGCCGAGATGCTGGGCAAGCGGGAATCCGCCGTGCGCCAGCTGGTTCACCGAGCCGGCGAGCGCGTGCGGCAGGAGCGGCCCCGCTTCGAGGTGCCGGCGCACACGCATCGGCGTCTGCTGGAGAAATTCGTGCTTGCCGCCCAGAGCGGGCAGCGCGCCGCCATTCGCGCGCTGCTGGCCGACGACGTGCAGGCCATCGGCGATGGCGGCGGCCGGGTGCCGTCGGTGGCCGGCGGCATGCACGGAGGCGAGCGTGTCACGAACCTGTACTGGGCGCATGCGCTTCGCTATGGACCGCGCCTTCGCTACCGCCTCGCCTCGATCAACGCCGAGCCGGGGCTCCTGCGCTACATCGATGGCCGGCTGGAATCCGTCAACGCGGTGGTGACCGATGGCGAGCGCATCGTGGCGATCTACGCCATCCGCAATCCGGACAAGCTGGTGAACGTCCCGGCCTGACGCAAGCGCGTGCCTTGTCCTGTCACAAGGCGCCGCGCCGGCGCGTCTAGGAATCAGGAGCGTCCCACCCACGGTCCTATTCCATCGACGAACCCACAGGAGCCTTTCATGTCGCCTCGCCTCAACTATCACGCCCTCGCCCCAAAGTCCGCCAAGGCCCTCGCACAGCTTTCCATGACGGCCGGCGGCGCACTCGACAAGCGCCTGAAGGAGCTCGTCAACCTGCGCATCAGCCAGATCAACGGCTGCGCGTTCTGCATCGACATGCACTGGGCGGACCTGGTGAAGCAGGGGCTGGAGCCGCGGCATCTCAATGCGCTGGCCGGCTGGCGGGAGGCGCACCGCTTCTTCGACGAGAAGCATCGTGCGGCGCTGCGCTGGGCGGAGGCCGTGAATGCGATTCCGCACCGCGCGCCGAGCGATGCCGATTTCGAGGAGGTGAAGCGCCACTTCAGCGACGCCGACATCGCGGAGCTGACCTTCTCGGTGGCTGCCATTCGCGCGTGGAACGCGCTGAACGCGAGTTTCCACATGCCCGTGCCGGAGCAGCCTCACGTCGCGGGTTGAGCAAAGGCCTGAGGCATGCCGCCGCATGCCCGGCTCCCGGCCCCACGCCCCTCAGGCCGACAGGGCGGCCTGGGCGCCTGCCAGCAGGGCGGGCGCATCCTCCCCGGCCGCCTGGTCCAGCATGGGGTACATCATCTGCTCCTCCTTCTGGTTGTGCGGCACGAGGATGTCGAACAGCGCCTGGCTGGCGATCTTGTACCCGGCTGCGTCCTGCGCGCCGATGGCGGCCTGCATCCGGGCCAGGATGGGCTGCATCTGCTCGTGTTCCGCGCGCATCTGCGCGCTCGGGCCGCCCGCCGACATGCCGGTGCGCTGTTCGAACGCCGGAAACAGCACTTCCTCTTCGACCTCGATGTGCTGGCGCAGGCGGCGCAGGAATTCGCCCCCTTCGCGCTCGAGGCCGGCCCAGTCGCCCGCCTGCGCGGTGGCGACGGCCCGCGCGGCGATGCCGTCGATGAGGACGTGGTCCTGCTGCATGTAGCTGGTGATCGATTCCATGGATGCTCTCCTCGCAGGTTCAGGATGGGCGCCGGTCAGGGCCGCTGAAGGTGGTTGAATTTCTCGGCGACTTCGGCCCAGTGCGCGGCGCCCGCCAGGGGCTCGCGCCTCCTCACGATGGTCGGCCAGTCGCGGGCCAGCTCCGCGTTCAGGGCGAGGAACTGGCGCTGGTTCGCGGGCACGTCGCTGTCGACATAGATCGCCGACACCGGGCACTCGGCCACGCAGGCGAGGCAGTCGATGCAGGCGCCGGGGTCGATGACCAGGAAGTTCGGGCCCTCGTGGAACGCGTCGGCGGGACACACCTCGACGCAGTCGGTGTGCTTGCAGTTGATGCACGATTCGGTCACGACATGGGTCATGCCTGCCTCCGGGATGATTGCGGGAACGGGGCCGCCGTCAGGCAGCGGCCTGTTCGGGATTGGCGGCCGGCGCGGCCTTCGACTTCTTGATGACCACCGGGCACTCACCGGTGTCGCACAGCTCGAAGCGCTTGCGCGTCGCCGCCATCGCCGACCAGCGGCGCACGGTCGCGGTGCCCTGGGTGAGTCCCTGCTGCGCGGCCGTCGGCGGGATCGGCTGGCCCTGCGCCAGCAGCTTCTCCACGCGCCGCAAGCCGAGGAAGGCCGCGCCATACGCGCCGTTCAACTGGCCCAGCCCGTTGGGCGCGACGTGGAACTTGTCGCCCAGCGCTTCCTCCAGCGCCTTCACCATGGCCTCGTTGCGCGTCATGCCGCCCGTGAGCATGAAGCCCGGCTCCAGGCCGACGCGGCGCATCAGCTGGATCGCGCGGCCGCCCAGCGAGACCATCGCGCCCATCATGATGTCCTCGGCCGGGATGCCGTTGGACAGGTGGTTGATCACCTCGGATTCGGCGAACACCGCGCACACGCTGCTGATCGACTTGGGTGCGGTCGAGCGCAGCGCGTAGGGTCCGATGTCCTCCGTGGTCAGGCCCAGGTAGCGCGCGGTCTTCTCGAGGAAGGCGCCGGTGCCGGCGGCGCATTTGTCGTTGAGGCGGAACGCCTTGACGCGCCCCTGGTCGTCGACCTTGATCGCCTTGATGTCCTGCCCGCCGATGTCCAGGATGGTGCGCGTGTCGGGGAACAGGTGCACCGCCGCCTGCGCGTGCGCCGTGAGTTCGGTGATCTGGGCGTGGCGGTAAGGGACCGTGTAACGGCCGTAGCCGGTGGCGCCGACGTAGACGACGTCCGTGCGCTTCAGCCCGGTGTTCGCGAGCAGGTCCTCGAAAACCGCCTCGGAAGCCTGCGCCAGCTTGAAGCCGGTGCGCCGCACGGCCGTGCCCACGACCTTGCGGTCGCCGTCCAGCGCGATCGCCTTGGTGTAGGTCGATCCGATGTCGAGTCCAACAACGTAGATCATGGTGTCTCCTCAGCCAGCGCTTCGGCCGGTTCGGCCGCGGGGGTGGTGAATGCCTTGTCGCGGGCGAACAGCGCCGCGCCGAGCGCGCCGCAGAAGTGCGCGTCGGGGCTCACGTTGATCTTCATGCCCACGGCGTCCTCGATCAGCTTGACCATGGCGACGTTGCGGCTCACGCCGCCGGTGAAGGTGACCTCGGAATGGACACCCACCCGCCGCGCGAGCGAGACGCAGCGGCTGGTGATCGCCTGGTGCACGCCCATGAGCACGTCCTCGGGCAGGATGCCCTTGGACAGGTGGCTGATGATTTCGGACTCGGCGAAGACGGTGCAGGTGGTCGTGATGCGCACGGGGTTCTGCGACTTCAGCGCCAGCGGCCCGAGGTCGGACAGCGGCATCTCCAGCGCGTAGGACGCCGCGCCCAGGAAACGCCCGGTGCCGGCGGCGCACTTGTCGTTCATCGTGAAGTCGGCCACCTGGCCGTCCGGCTTGACGGCGATGGCCTTGGTGTCCTGGCCGCCGATGTCGATCACGGTGCGGGTGCCCGGGAACAGCGCCACCGCGCCGCGCGCGTGGCACGTGATCTCGGTCACCTGCTCGTCGCCGAACGAGACGTTGTAGCGGCCGTAGCCGGTGCTGGCGACGCGCGCGACCTGTTCCTCCTTCAGCCCGGCATCGGCCAGCGCCGCGCGGTACGCATCCTGCGCGATGGTGACCATGCTGGTTTCCATGTCGAGCAGGGCCCGCCCGACGACCTTGCCGTTCTCGTCCAGGATCACCGCCTTGGTCTGGGTGGATCCGACGTCGACGCCTGCGATGTACCTCATTGCGCGCTCCTCTGGCCGGTGGCCGCCTGCACCCGCGCCGAGGGCGGCGGGCCGCCGCGCTGGTGCAGCGACTCGAAGAAGGCGTCGACGCGGTTCTTGATCTGCGCGTCGGACCAGTAGCGCGGGTCGATCAGGTCCGACTCGACGTAGAGGCTGGGAATGTTCATCCGCTGGTTCAGGTAATTGCGGGTGTCGGCCATGCCGGAAGAGACGAAGCGGCAGCTCTTGATGCCGTGGAATACGACGCCGTCGACGTCGTAGTCCTTGATCTGCTGCGCCAGCCGCTCGTGCGCGAAGAACTGGTTCGACAGCCCGCGCTGCGCCGCCAGGGCCGAGATTTCGGCCAGGCTTTCAAGCGGACGCGAGGTGTCGTAGACCATTTCGCCGGCGTCCATGCCGCCCGCCGCGAACGTGAGGTAGTCGGAATACGCGAACACGCCGCCCCAGGATTCGAACAGCTCGACCAGCCGGCGCATCGACACGTAGCAGGGCGTTCCGGAGAACAGCAGCCGGAAGCGCTCCTCGGGAACGCGCCCCTCGCCGCGGGCCACCTTCGCGCGCAGCTGCTCCTCCAGCTGGCGCATGTACTCGACGCCTTCCTCGGTGCCGCGGTAGACGTTCATGATGCCGATGTAGGTCAGCCCGTCCAGCATCGCGTTGTAGGGCGCGGGGCACGCGCGGTTGAGCGCCATCACGTTGTTCCAGTGGTACACCATGCGGTTGACGCGGTCCTGCACCTCGGCCAGCTTGTCGAAGCTGAAGCGCTGGCCCGTGATGTCCTCGCAGCGCGCGATCAGGTGGCGGAACTGTGCCTCCACCCACTGGGAGTCGGCCATGTGCTGGGCGTCGCCGCGGCGCACCTGCCAGTTCGCGCCGCGCTGGCCGGGCAGGTCGAGCGTGAAGGTGGGCGTCTTGAGCATGCGCTCCCAGATCTCGCCCCACTTGATGAACGTGCTGCACATGTTCGAGGTGATGGCGATGTCGGCGTGGGGGATGGTCCCCGACGGGTGCTTCTGCTGGCGCAGGATCAGGCCGACGTCGGCCTTGACGTAGGAGCACACGTCCGGCGAGTAGCCGTAGTCCTCCGACTCGCGCAGGTACTGCTCGGAGACCTTCTTGACGCCGGTCTGCAGCGAGTTGATCTCCGGGAAGACGAGCTGGAAGTCGAAGGTGCGCAGGATCTCGATGGCGTTGCCCATCACGAAGACGTTGGCGACTTTCTGGCCGCGCTCCTTGGCTTGCTCCAGGTTGGCGTACCAGGCCTTCATCAGGCGCTGGCCCTCCTGGATCGGGTTGAATTCATGAGCCGGCGCTTGCGCCGCGGTCCGTTCGAGTGTTTCGAGTGTCATGGCGGGGCTCCGGTCAGGCGGTTGCGAAGAGCAGGGATTCGGCGAAGGTTTCGAGCTGCATCGCCATCTGCTCGAAGGAGGTCATCTTTTCCTCGAACTCGAGGACGAGGTACTGCACGCCGACCTCGTCGAGATGCTTGGACCAGGCCACCTGTTCGTCCAGGCCCGGCTCGCAGAACTTGGCTGCCGTCACGATGGCCGCCTCGGCCCGGCTCGAGGCGATCATGTCCATGAGGTAGCCTTCCTTGGTCTTGCGCTCGTCGTGCTGCACGGGGCTCGCCGCGGAGCGTTCGATAAAGCTCTCGGCCATGGCCCAGATCGGGTCGCCGCTGCCGGGAATATCGCCGGTGATCCAGCGCAGGCCGATCAGCAGGTCGTCGTCGACGACGTAGCAGTTGTCGTCGATCGCCTCGAGCATCTCCAGCGGCGGCTGTTCGCAGAACCCGCCGACGAACACGACCCGCGGCTTGTCCTGCGCCTGGCGGTTGCGCGCGCGGATGCCCGCCAGCGCGCGCTCGAGCAGCTCGTTGTGGGCCTCGCACGGGATGCGGGTGCGGGCGCGCAGCAGCAGGTACGACTCGGTGCAGCTGACCTTCCAGGGCTCGTCGCGGCGCAGGGCGTACAACTCGCGCAGCAGCGCGCGGTTGCGGTTGTACGCGCGGATGCTGGCGCGCAGCTTCTCGTCGCTGGCGTCCTGGCCCGACCGGCGCTCCAGCTCGCCGCGCAGGCGCTGGTACTCGGCCGCCACGTAGCGCACCGCGCCGGGCGTGTTCGGGTTCTGCGGCAGGTAGAGGATCTGCGCCAGCTGCTCCGGGAAGTTGCGGCTCCAAATGCCGGCCAGGTGCTTGGCCGCGTCGCAGATCGGGTGGGTGATGAAGCCCTTGAGCCCCTGCAGCGATCCGTTCAGGCCCATCTCGGACGTCGAGCGGCAGATCGAGCAGATGAACGATCCCATGTGGGCGTCCGCGTGCTTGAGCTCGAGCTTGTTGCCGCCACCCACCACGCCGACCGGCAGCAGGCCCGCCGCGTGCGCGATCTCCTCGGGAAAGTAGACGGGAAAGTGCCCGAGCGTGCCGGTGAACCCGTCGGGCAGCGAGTCGTCCCGCGGGATGGGCGACTGCCTCAGGGTGTTGCAGTACGCCAGTATCTCGTCCAGCTCGGCCTCGGGGGCCTGTGCTTCTGTCTCCATGCCGGTCTCCTTTGCGCTGCGGCGGTCAATTAAGGTATTGCGGTACCGTAATGCGTATATTGCCTCGGAGTCTGCTTTTCGTTTTTTGACCTGGATCAAAGATTCATTTCGGACGCACCTTTTCGGCGTCCCCGGGCCGAAGCAGGAGCTCGGGCTCGCGCTTCTTGCGCGACATCGCGCGGATGATGAATCTTTGGCTTCGATAGCCGCAACGGCGGCGCGGGTTCAGTGCGTGGCCGGGCGGCCCACGGGGGATGCGGGTTCGCTGGCGGCGGCCTGCCCGCGCACCCACTCGGCAAACAGCTCCGCGGCCGGGTGCGCCGCCTGCGAACGCCGCTGGCACAGGTAGTAGCCGCGGCCCGTGGACGCCGCGCCCTGAACGGGCATGCGCAGCCGGCCGGAGGCGAGGTCCGCCTCCACCATGCATTTCTGGACGACCGCGACCCCCATGCCGGCGCGCGCGGCCTCCACCAGGTTCAGCACGAGGTCGAAACCGGTGCTGCGCTGGCGCGCGGGCAGCTCCGTGCCCACCGCCTGTGCCCACAGCGCCCAGTTGTCGCGGTAGTTCGAGTGGTACAGCAGGGGCAGCGACAACAGCTGCTGCGGTGTCTTCACGCCGCGCGCGAGCGAAGGCGCGCACACCGCGACGATCTCTCGCCCCACCAGGTAGCCGGCCGCCACCTGCCGCGGCCAGCGCCGCTTCAGCGCGATCCACAGGTCGATGTCGTCGCGCAGGAAGTCCTCATCGTGGTGGTACTGGCGCAGTTCGAGCTCGACTTCGGGGTGCCGCGAACGGAAATCCTCCAGCCGCGGCAGCAGCCAGAGGGTGCCCAGGCTGGGCACCACGGACAGGCGCAGCCGCAGCCGCTCGGCGCGGCGGCCGAGTGCGTTCGCCGCTTCCTCGAGCGCGGCCACGTGCTTGCCGGTGCGCTTGCGCAGCTCGATGCCGGCCGGCGTGAGCCGAACCCCGGCGCCGGAACGCTCCAGCACGTCCACGCCGAGCGTTTCCTCCAGCCGCTGCACGGCCCGGCTGACGGCCGCCTGGGTGAGGTGCAGCTCCTCCGCCGCCTTGCGGAAACTGCCGTTCCGCGCCACCGCCAGGAACGCGTGCAATTCGACCAGGGAGGGACTGCGGATGGCCATGCCGCGATTACATCATGTCATCACCCGCGACCCAAAAGTCGCTGGACCGGGACATGCGCCGCCCCTAACCTGAGCGCATCTGCTACCGTCAAGGATTCCCCATGCTCAAGCGCCATCTCCTGCAAGCCGCGGCCTGCACCACCCTGCTCGCTCTCGCGGGCGCCGCCCAGGCCCAGACCGCCTGGCCCGACCGTCCGATCAAGCTGATCGTGCCGTTCGCGCCCGGCGGCTCGACCGACCTCGCGGCGCGCCTGGTCGCCGAATTCGGCAGCCGTGAGCTGGGCCAGCAGATCGTGGTGGAGAACAAGGCCGGCGCGGGCGGCTCGCTCGGCATGGAAATGGTCGCCAAGGCCAAGCCCGATGGCTACACGCTCGGCATGGCGACGGTCAGCACGCACGGCGCGAACCCGGCGGTCTACGGCGCCAAGCTGAAGTACGACCCCGTGAAGGACTTCGCCCCCGTCACCAACGTGGCGACGACCCCCAGCGTGTTCGCCGTCAACCCGAAGGTCACGGCGGGCACGATGAAGGAGTTCATCGCGCAGGCGCAGGCCAACCCGCGCAAGTTCAGCTTCGCCAGCCCCGGCACCGGCTCGCTCGGCCACGCCAATATCGAGCACTTCATGCACCTGGCGAAGATCGAACTGCTGCACGTGCCGTACAAGGGCGCTGGCCAGGCCATGAACGATGCGCTCGCGGGCCAGGTGGACGCGATCACCGACAACCTGCCGTCGGCCCTGCCGCACATCAAGGCCGGCAAGCTGCGCGCCCTGGCCGTGCTGTCGGAGAAGCGCTCGCCCGCGCTGCCCGACGTGCCGACCTATGGCGAGCTGGGCCTCCCGCAGATGGGCGGCGGCGGCTGGTTTGGCGTGGTCGCACCGGCCGGCACGCCGCCGGCGGTCGTGGCCAAGCTCAACGCGGCGATCCACAAGGCGATGAAACACCCCGACTTCGCGCGCAAGATGGATGAGTCGGGCGCCACGCTGATCCCCGGCACCCCGGCCGACTTCGGCAAGCAGATCCAGCAGGCGATGGAACGCTACGCGCGCGTCGCGCAGGTGGCCGATATCCGCGTGGATTGAAGCGCGCATGATCGAGCCGATCCGGCCTTACGACCTGCACGAGCCGGCCGGCGAGCCCATCGCGCTGGTGTGCGACTCGCCGCACAGCGGCACGACCTACCCGGCCGACTTCGGCTACGCCGTGCCGCTCGCGCTGCTGCGCCGGGGCGAAGACACCGATGTCGATGCGCTGTGGTCCGCCGCGCCCGAGGTGGGGGCGGCGCTGCTGGCCGCGCGTTTCCCGCGCACCTACATCGACGTCAACCGTGAGGCCGACGACATCGATCCCGAGCTGCTGTCGGCGCCCTGGCACGCCCCGCTGGCGCCCGGCGAGAAGACGCGCCTGGGCTACGGCCTGGTCTGGCGCAACATCCGCGCCGGCCAGCCGATCTACGACCGGCTGCTCTCGCCGGCGCAGGTGCGGCTGCGCATCGACCGCTATTACCGTCCCTACCACCACGCGCTGGCGCGCCTGGTCGAGGACAGGGCGGGGCGCTTCGGCGGGGTGTGGCACCTGAACCTGCACTCGATGCCGAACGATGCGTACGAGCGCCTGCAAATCCGCAGCGCCCACCCGCTGGCCGACTTCGTGCTGGGCGACCGCGACGGCACGACCTGCGAGCCCGGATTCGTGGACCTGGTCGAGCGCGAACTGCGCGCCTGCGGCTACACGGTGGCGCGCAACGATCCGTACAAGGGCGTGCAGCTGATCGCGCGCATCGGCCAGCCGGCGCGCAACCGCCACAGCCTCCAGGTGGAGATCCGCCGCCCCTTGTACATGGACGAGGCCACGCGCGAGCGCAACGCCGGCTTCGACGCCCTGCGGCGGGACATCACCCGGCTGCTGCGGACACTGGCGGCGTACGTACGCCAGCAGGCGGCGCCTACTGCGCCAGGATGAACTGCACCAGGGTCCTGGCCGTGGCCGGATCCTTGAGGGACTTGTGCTCTTCCTCGGTCCCGTCGTCCATCTTGACCTTGGGGCCGGTCGTCAGGAACGTCGTCAGCTTGGCTTCGGCATCGGCCTTGCCCTTCATGTCGGCGGCGATCTTCTTGAAAGCCGGGCCTTTCTTGGTCTTGTCGACCGAGTGACACTTGGTGCAGCCGTTGTCCTTCATCGCCTTGGTGGCGGCATCGGCATCGACAGCGGCGCTGGCGGTCATCGAGAAGGCGAACATCGCGGCGGCGGCGGCGAGGAGGGAGACGGTTTTCATTGAAAACTCCTATGGAACATGCAGGCAGTGTGCTCGTCCGTTCATGAACGGATGCTGAACGGGCGTCGCGCACGCGGAAGCAAGACCACGCCTCCTCGAAGGCCGCTACAGTGGATGCCATGCAGACCAAGTGGCTCGAAGACCTGATTGCGCTGTCGCACACCGGCAGCCTCACCCGGGCCGCCGAGCAGCGCCACGTCACACACCCGGCATTCGGCCGTCGAATCCGGGCGCTTGAAGCCTGGCTGTGACTCGTTCGGCGATGGCTGTCTCAATCGCTGAACGCGCGCCTGCAGCGTCATCCCGGACGAGAAGGTCTAGGACGTCTCGCTACTCTCCGGTGCATGACAAGCCGTTGTTGGTGCAGGCGACCGCGACCCGCTGCGCAACCTGACGCAATTCGCTGGCCAGCAGTTCGAGGGCTTCGCCCTTGTACTGCCCCCGGAACATGGTGGCTGTGCACACATGTTCCAGAGTTGGCGCATCCGTGTAGACCGGCACCGAAACGGAGGTCACCGCGGAGCGGATGTGTCCATCGTCGATGCTCCACCCGACCTCCGCCGCCAGTCTTGCCTGCTGCATGAAGCTGCGGTAGGACAGCGGCCGCTCGAAGTTGACAACGGCAAATACGTCTTTGCGCTCGACATCCGACAGGCCACCGCCCAGGGCCATCAGGCGGCCCATGCTGCCGTGCAGGAGTGGGAGGCGGACGCCGGCGGCCACCTGGATGCGTGTCGCCGACTGGTTTTCGGCCGCCAAAAGCATCGAAATCGAGTAGCGCGAGATCCGGCGCCAGAGACTGACGACGACTTCGAATCGGTTCGCGAATCCTTGCATCGGCAGACGTGCCAGCTCGTGTGGCTGGGCCTGCTGCGAAACCTTGTGCGACAGGGCTCGCAGTGCTGGGCCGGTCGTGTACCTGCGGCTGCCCGGATCGCTGTGCAGGTAGCCCGCCGCAGCCAGCGTCCTGGTGATGTTGAACGCTGTGCTGGGATTCAGTGCAGTCGCGCGCGCGATGTCGGTCGCGCTGACCGCGTGCCTCGACCCTGCCACATAGTCCAGGATCGCGACCGTCCTCACGGCGCCGCCGACGGCCGGAGGCTCCTTCTCGGTGGACGTGCTCATCTATCGGTTTCCCTATGTTGGTGGAAGTGCCGGTCCGCTCCCTAGCTTGCGGGCACTGCAGAATTCTCTATAGAGAATTATTTCATCTTCAGTAAGAATAACGCCATTTGACCCGGGAAGGCGGAAGCGGGGAAGATCGCCGGCATGCATTCCGATTTCCCCCGAAATTTGTCCCGATCCATCGAACCCGCCAGCATCGCCATCGTCGGCGCCTCGGCCCGCGCAGGATCGTTCGGCCGGCGTACCCTGGACAATCTGGCGGGATTTCGGGGCCGCCTGCATCTCGTCAGCACGACCGCCTCCGAGATCGATGGGCGCCCTTGCTTCCCAAACGTTGGTGTGCTGCCCGAAGTTCCGGATTGCGTGGTCGTCGCGGTGCCTCGAGACGCCTGCGAAGCGGTAGTCCGTGATTGCGCGGCGGCTGGGGTGGGCGGCGTGGTGCTCTATGCATCCGGGTTCTCTGAAACCGGTGACGCGGCGCATATGGCGATGCAGGAGCGCATTGCGTCGACCGCTGCCGGCGCGGGCATGGCGCTGTTCGGACCTAACTGCCTGGGCGTGGTGAATTACGTGAACGGCGCCGTGATGTCGTTCATCAATTGGCCCACGGCGCAGCCGTTGGTGCCCCACAGCCTGGGATTGGTCAGCCAGTCCGGTTCGCTGGGCCTGGCCTTGGCCCAAGCGGCGCAACGTGGTGTTTCATTCAGCCACGTGCTGACATACGGCAACGCCGCCGGGCTGGACGCTGCGGACCTCATTGATCAGCTTGCAGGCAGCGAGGATTGCGGTGCGATCGTGTGCGTGGTGGAGTCTTCTCGCGCTCCGCGGCGCTTGGCGCAAGCCGTCCGCAAGGCAACGTGCGCGGGAAAGCCAGTGGTGTTCCAGAAGATTGCCAGCACGGAAGAGGGCGTGCGCGCGGCGCTTTCACACACGGGTTCGCTCGCCGGCGGCCAGGAAGCGTACCGGGCCCTGCTGGAACGCGCCGGCGCCGTCTGGATCGAAGACTTCGAAGCGTTGGTTGAAACCGCGGCCTTTCTGGCCAAGGCTCCGGCGCCAGGTGCGCGAGGAGTCGCCGTGATCGGTGGTTCCGGCGGCGGCGGGATCATGGCTGCGGACAAGGCATCCCGACACGGCGTGGCCCTGCCTCAGCCCACGGCCCAGACCAAGGCCGAGCTGCAGCGGCACATCCCGGACTTTGGCGCCGCGCGCAACCCCTGCGACGTCACCGCCCAGGTCGTCAGCAGCCCCCAATCCCTGGCGGCCTGCTGCGACGCGCTGGCGGCTGACGGCTCTTACGGCGCGATCGTATCCACCCAGACGGTGGCGGCGTCCGAGTTCGTCCAGCGGCTTCCCATTTACGAGGCCTCGGCCCGGGCCAGCGAGAAGCCCGTTTGCACCGTCTGGATGAGCGAATGGCACGAAGGACCTGGCGCCGTTGAATTCGAGCGCAGCGCGCATGTGGCAGTCTTCCACTCGGTCGACCGATGCTTTGCCGCGATCCGGCAGTGGCACGACCGCGCCGACCGGCTGGAAGAAGCGGCAATGCCGGCGGCCGCTCCTGCGCCGGCACGCGCCCGGTTGCGCGAGATGCTGTCGAACGCACCGGCTGGCGTGCTCAGCGAACGGCTCTCCAAGGCCCTGCTGGCCGCATACGCCGTTCCCATCAGTGGCGATCGCTTTGTGACGGGCCTGGATGCCGCGCAAGACGCCGCGCAACAACTTGGGTTCCCGGTGGTGCTGAAGGTCGAGGCCGACGGGTTGGCGCACAAGAGCGATAGCGGCGGCGTGCGGCTGAACCTGAAGAACGCGGAGGAACTGGCGATGGCCTGGCACGGGGTGACGCAGGACGTCCGGGTCCGCGCGCCGGAAGCCGTGGTTCGCGGCTATGTCGTATCGCGCATGCTGCGCGGTCATCTCGAAGTGCTGATCGGGGGCCGGTGTGATCCCCGGTTCGGCCCTTTGGTCACGGTCGGCATGGGTGGCGTGCTTGTCGAGGTGATGCAGGATGTCGTGACCGCGGCCGCGCCCGTCAACGCCATCCAGGCGCTGCGCATGTTGCGTTCATTGCGTGGCGCCAGCCTGTTTGATGGCTTCCGCGGCCGTCCACCGGTCGATGTGCTTGCGCTCGCGGCAATCGTCAGCCGCGTCTCCCAGATCATTGCGGACGGCGAAGGACTGCTGGCGGAACTGGACATCAACCCTGTGCTATGCGGCGACGATGGAATCTGGGCGGTCGATGCCCTTGCCGTTCGAGACTCGGAAACGACACAACTTCCTCAACTTGGAGACGTAAATGAACAACAAGTGGCTGTCCTCGACTGAGTGCATCACCTTCGAGGAAGAGGATGGCATAGCCATCGTCACTTTGAACCGGCCGCACAAGCGCAATGCCCTCAGCCGGAAATTGCTGTCGGAGCTTCGCCTTGCGATGCTGGAAGCGGATGACCGCAAGGCGGTCCGGTGCATCGTGCTGCGCGCGGCGGGCGGTGACTTTTGCGCAGGCTACGACCTGGTCACCAACTACAACATGGGGGATGCTGCGGCTGCGCCGGCCTATGACCCAGGCCGCTACCGCACACCGCTGGGCAGTCACGGCGACGACCTGTGGCGTCTGGAGCGCAACCAGGCCGACATCGTGTCGATTTTCGACATCCACAAGCCGGTAATCGCGCAGGTGCAGGGCCGGTGCCTCGCCGGCGGTACGGATGTGGCATTGATGTGCGACATGGTGATCGCCGCCGACGACGCGGAAATCGGATTCCCTGCGACCCGCGGCCAAGGTTCGCCCCCGACCCATGCCTGGACCTATCTCGTCGGGCCGCAATGGGCCAAGCGCCTCCTGCTGACCGGTGATCTCATCTCCGGCCGGGACGCGCAACAGATCGGTCTGGTGCTGAAGTCCGTTCCCCCGGAGCGCCTGCAGGACGAGGTAATGGCACTGGCTCGCAGAGTCGCGCTCGTCGACGCCGAAGTGCTCGCTTGCAACAAGCGCATCGTAAACCTCTCGCTCGAGCTCATGGGGATGCGGTCATTGCAGCGGCTCGCTGCCGAAAACGATGCCCGTGGCCACCATGCGCCCGCCGCCCGGCAGTTCGTCCAGCGCTTTGGCGAAGTAGGGCTGCGGCAGGCCGTGCAGGAACGCGACGCCCCCTTTGGCGATAGTCCCGTCCGACTGACGCCGTGAGATTCAATTAGCAGTTAAGGAGACCCCATGCAGACCAATCGCAGACAATTCCTGACCAAGGCCGCACGTACCGGCATCGCTTGTGCAGCTGCCACGGCCGTCCCGGCCATCGCTTTTGAGGGAAAGACCGTGCGCATCGTCGTCCCCCTTCCCGCGGGCGGATTGACGGATGTCGTGGCACGCCAACTTGCTGAAGGCCTGCGCCAGGCCTGGAACACGCCGGTCATCGTGGAGAACAAGCCTGGCGCGTCCGGAGCCACGGCCGCGATGGCGGTCAAGGGGGCACCGAGCGACGGTCGCACCCTGTACCTCGGCTATGCGGCCAGCCATGCAGCTAACGTGAGCCTCTTCAAGGATCTGCCGTATGACCCGGTGAAGGATTTCACGCCGCTGAGCATGGTGGCCGAGTCGGCCATGATGCTCGATGTGAACCCGGCGCTGCCGTTCCGCACGCTGCCCGAGTTCATCGCCTATGCGAAAGCCAATCCCGGCAAGATGAACTTCGGGACGTCAGGCAACGGCGCACCGTCCCACCTGGCGATGGAAATGCTCAAGATCCGCGCGGGCATCAATCTCGTGCACGTGCCCTACAAGGGGATGGCGCAATTGATGCCGGACCTGATGTCGGGCACGCTTGACTGCTTTTTCGACCCCCCCGCCAACGGGGTGCAATTAGTGAAAGCCGGCAAGGTCAGGGCGATCGCCATTGCGGCGCGAAGCCGACTTGCGATGCTGCCGGAGGTGCCGACTTTCGCCGAGTCCGGCCTGCCCAACTTTTACGTCTCGACTTGGTTCTCGCTACTTGCCAGCGGCCAGCTGCCGCCCTCCTTGCGCGATTCTCTTAGCCGCGATGTCGCCGGCGTCGTCGGCTCCCCGCCCTTCGTAAAGTTCTGCGAAGAGCGATACATGCGCGCAATGCCTGGCACGTCGGACGAGGCGGTCCGCTTCATGGCGCAGGAAACCGAAGTCCTGCGTGAAGTCATTCGCGTAGCAAAGGTGAAGATCGACTAGAGGCCAGCGCGACGGTGAGCCTGCGTCCGCGTGGCGAAGGCGGACAGGGCGAGCGCCGGCGGGCCTGTGGCGCTCATAAGAGCTCCGATAGACGCCTGGATGTTCCGGCCTCGCTTTGCAATGCCCGGCGTAGACCAATCCAATTCCAGCCCAGCCGTCGGCTCCGCGCTCTGGCCTCCAGAGCCAGCTGCGGAACCTGTGCGGCCTGCGGCTTGCTGCAGCGGGTTCACCGTATCCAAAGCTGAACGCGCTTGCGACGCGAACGGCTGCTCTGGAGGTCGAAGCAGACGTTCAGCTTTGGCCAGGGTGCATAGCCACGGTCAGCCATGGCCAGCGTGACCGGTACGACCGGACCTTCTCTTCGAACAGATCTCGATGGTCTGTCAGGACATTCGGTTCCAGAACTCCGTCATAGAGCAACTGCAGGCCATGGGGTGCATAGACTTGCCAGCCCGCTGCGCCGCCTGGACGCAGGCCGACGCATGTGGCGGGCACGAGGAACCGGTCTATTCCCTCGCACGAACTGCGCAGTGGAGGGTAGGCGTAGCCGAAGTGGTCCCGGTACCAAAGGTGGACGCGGGCCTGGTTCTTCGCTTCCACGACGATGCCCAGATCGCCGAAGACATCGTGGACGACGCTTTGAATCCGGCGCTCCGCGTCCTCGGACAGGTCGGCGCCGTCAAAATAAAAGATGTCGTAATCCTTGATCCGGGCTTCCGCGGCCGCACCGCTGCGCAGGTTCCAGATCGTCTGGAACAGGCAACCAGCCACGAGCCAGCCGTCCGGCAACCGCAGGGACGACCATCTGTCCAGGATGGCCTTGTTGTTGCGATTCTGTAGCACGTCCCGCAAGAAGCGCTCGTGGACAGGATTGGCCTCTTCGAAGCTGCGGTTGTCGCTTTGCACACGGGAAGCGTACCCGAACAGGGCGAGCATGTCCGCATGCGGCCAGGCGTTTCATGGAAATGCGTTCGACAGGCCCGCCCCGCATCAGGTGCGTTGCGGGCCGGTCGGCTACTTGCCGTCGCGGTCCGAGTCACCCGGGGTGGCGCGCTCGACGGTGTCGCTCAGGCGGTGCCAGGCGTCCCGCGTCGCGTGCTTGGCATGCTCCCACTCGAGGCTGGAGCTGCCCCGGGCCGTGGGCCAGTCGCGGGCCAGATCGGCTTCCACATCATCGAAAGCGCGCCCCGGGTAGCGCGAGAAGGTATCGGCCCCATAACGGTAAGCCGGTGAATAGTCGTCGTAGCTCGCGCCGCTCGCGATGTAGGGACGGCTCGCGTAGTTGTCGCGCCAGTACAGGTCTTCGGCAGCCGGGTCGACGGCCTTGGCCGCACCCTTGCCGGCCATGGCACCCACCACCGCGCCCGCGACGGCACCCACGGCCGCTCCCACCGGGCCGGTCATGCCGCCCGCGGCGGCTCCGGCGGCCGCCCCGCCGGCCACGCCGCCTGCCACGCCGCCCAGCGCTGCGCCCACGCCCTTGGCGACGGGCCGCGACTTGTCGTCGGTTCCTACCGGCTTGCCGGCTTCATCACGTTCTCTCATGGGTTTCCCTTTCAGTGGAGTTGCGCCCCGGCCATTTCGGCGGCCGCGGCTGGTTGACACATTCACCAGCGTAAGGTCGGGGCTGCCGTCCGTGGACCCCCGGGCCGCCCGTCGCCTTGTAGGTCGATCGCCTATCGATTTGTGGGGCACGTCCGATCCGGCGTTCGCCGAGGCCTTTCCCTTCCGGTCGGCCAGCAGCGACCATCCGGAATGGCCCAAGGCAAGCGCATCTCCGCCGACATCGCCGCTGACGCCGTCCAGGCGATCAAGGACATGGGTGCCGCCGCGAAGCTGGCGCGCACGCGGGCGGGCGAGGGCCAGGCGGCCGCCGCGGCACGGCTGGGCGTGCACGTCCAGACGATCGCCCGGATCGAACCAGGCGAGCCGGGCGTCGCGATCGGGCATGTGCTGGGGATGCTGGCCCTCTACGGCATCGAGGCAAGGCTGCAGCAGCAGGCCGACGGCCCGCCTGCATCGTGAGGGGCCGCAAGTCGGCTTCGGGACCGGATCAGCCTTCGGTCGTGGCGTCGTTGGGGCTCGCACCCGCCGAAGCACCCACGAGCGACGCGCGACGCGCGATGGCGGCCATCAGCGCCTGGAACGCTTCATTGCATTGCGCACGGGCCGCGGAAAGGCGGGCGACTGCCAGGTGGGGAGCCGCCGAGGGATTGCCGGAGATCGCTTCGAGGGCCTGCACCAGCCGCCGCTCTTCCTCGTGAAGGATGGCCAGGTCGAGTTCCCATCGAGCCTGCGCGGCCTTGAGTTCGCCGCCGCCGTTACCCTGCATGGGTTCTGCGGTTACTGAACGTCGTTCCATGATCGGCCCCTTTCCTGCTTGGCGATGCCGTCGAGTGTACGAACCAACGCGCCCGGTTCAAGCTACGCTTGGTAACGGGGTATCTGTCCAAGGTACTACAGCAGATGCGGCCCCCTGAGGCCGGCGCCGCCGGGGATCAGGGTGCGCAGGCGGAGGGGGCTGCCCACGAATGGGCTTGCATCCGCAACGCCTATCGCTGCGCGCCGCGGGCCAGCGCCTGTGTCAACTCCGCGGCCGGCACCTCCTTGCAGCCGCCCGTGTCCTGGCCGGCCCACAAGGGCGAGAAGTCGCTGCGGCCCAGGCTCTCCGCTTTGGCTCGCAGCGCCGCCATTCGGGCCGCGGCCAGCGGGAACGCCGGCGCGGCGGAGCTGATCGGTCCGAGCTCGCGGATTGCGCGATTCACGATGCCGCGGGCCGGCCGGCCCGTGAAGATGTTGGTCAGGGCCGTGACGCGCGCGGCTTCCGTCTTGAGGGCCTGGCGATGCAGGGGGCTCGTCGTGGCCTCGGGGCACAGCAGGTACGCGGTGCCGACTTGCACGCCGACCGCGCCCAGCGCCATGGCGGCCGCCACGCCTTGCGCATCGGCGATGCCGCCCGCCGCGATCACCGGGGTCTTCACGGCCCGCACGACCTGCCGCACCAGCGCGAGGGTGCCCGCTTGCGTGCTCAGGTCTTCCGACAGGAACATGCCGCGATGGCCCCCGGCCTCCAGGCCTTGCGCGATGATGGCGTCGACACCGCGCGATTCGAGCCAGCGGGCTTCGTCGACGGTGGTCGCCGAGGACAGCACCTTGGCGCCCCAGCTTCGCACCCGCGCCAGCAGCTCGGGCGCAGGCAGCCCGAAATGGAAGCTCACCACCGGCGGCCGCAGTTCGGCCAGGACGTCCGCGGCTGCGCTGTCGAAAGGCAGTCGGCCCGGGCCGGCCGCCACGCCGTCCGGGTCGAGCCCCAGCTCCGTGAAATAAGGTGCGAGCGCCGCGCGCCAGGCCGCCTCGCGCGGGGCGCTGGCTTCCGGGGCGACATGGCAGAAGAAGTTCACGTTGAACGGGTTGCCGGTCTGTGCGCGGATGGCCGCGAGCTCCTTGCGGATCGCGTCCGGGCCCAGCATCGCGCAGGGCAGCGACCCGAGCCCGCCCGCGTTGGAGACGGCCACCGCCAGCGCGCTGCCCTGCACGCCCGCCATGGGGGCCTGGATGATGGGAAGGCGAATGCCGAGGAGTTGTTGCAGGGTCATGGCTCGATCGCGATCACAGCGCGCCCCCGGTTGCGCCCGGCGATCAGGTCTTCCACGACGGCGGGCAGGCGCTCGAACGGCTCGATGTGCCGGATGCTGGCCAGGTGCTTCGGCCGCAGGTCGGTGGCCAGCCGCTGCCAGACGCGCTCGCGCACGGCCGGCTCGTTGTCGGAATTGACGCCGATCAGGCGCACCCCTCGCAGGATGAACGGCATCACGGTGGTGGAAAGCGCGATGCCGGCGGCGTTGCCGATGCTGGCGATCACGCCGTCCTTGGCCGTCGTGCGGATCAGGCCGGCCAGCGGCTCGCCGCCGAGGGAGTCGACGGCGGCGGCCCATTGCGCGCTTTCCAGCGGGCGGCTGCCGGTGTTCAGGTCCGCCGCCGCGACGATGCTGGCGGCGCCGAGCTCGCGCAGGTATTGCGCTTCGGCCGGCTTGCCCGTCACCGCCACCACCTCGTAGCCGCGCTGCGCCAGGATGTCGATGGCGATGCTGCCCACGCCGCCGGTCGCGCCGTTCACCAGCACCTTGCCGCGCGCCGGGGCCGTGCCGTTGAGCTCCATCAGGTCCACGGCGAGCGCCGCGGTGTAGCCGGCCACGCCGATGGTGACGGCGTCCAGCGGCGTCAGGCCCTGCGGGACGGCGTTCACCCAGTCGGCGGGCACGCGGGCCCGCTGCGCGTAGCCGCCGTGGTGAGACACCCCGAAACCATGGCTGTGCACGATCACCGCGTCGCCGGGCTTGAACCGGGGGCTGTCCGAGGACTCGACCACGCCCGCGGCATCGATGCCGCCCACGCAGGGAAAGCGGCGGATGATCTTGCCGCGCCCCGACGCGGCAAGCGCATCCTTGTAATTGACGCTGGCGTACTGCACGCGCACCGTGACGTCGCCGGCATCCATCTGCCCGGCGCGCAATTGCGTGAAGCCGGCCCGCACGGCATCGCCGCTGGCTTCGATCAAATAGGCCTTGATGCTGTCCATGGTCATCTCCTTCTTGCTGCGCAGCATCCAGTGTAGGACGGCCGGGAGCCCGGCGCGAAACCTCGAACGCTAGGATACGACCCAGCCCGCCGCCTCGTCCCCATCGGAGAACAGGCGCAGGTCCAGGCCATGGCGCCGGGCCTCCCCCTCCACCGCACCGGTGATCTTGCCGGCTTCGATGACGAGCGCGACTTTCCTCAACCGCGCGAGGTGCGTGGCCATGAGCCGCCCGACCGCCGTGCGCTCGGGCAGGCCCAGCCATCCCACGAGGCCGGACAGGTCCACCAGCAGGCGATCGCGCTGGAGGGGGGCGGTCGCCTGCCCCAGCTTTCGCAGCACCTGGTCCCAGGCCTCCAGGGAGACCAGGCCCTCGATGTGCGCAAGGTAGTAGTCGTCGTGGGGATGAAGGCGAAGCTGCAATGAAGGGTCCCGTGGAAGATCAGGTTATAGCGCGCACGAGCTCGAGCTCGTGCGCGGGGGTGCATTCGAACCGGTCGTCGGCCACATCGTAGTCCCAGCGCCCCACCCGGCATGCGATCGCATCGCGCTTCTGCCGCGCCTGGTCCGCGCCGGCGCAGGGACTCATCACGACGAACCATCCTGCGACGGGCGACGTGCGTGTCACCTGCCTGGCCCGTCGTCGGTCCCGGGCGGCGCCGGGATCGCCCCGGTCCATACCGCCACGTCGTCGGGCGTCATGGTACTGGCGGGCGTGAGGCGGCCATCGACGTAGCCGAGCCGCTCGACGTCGTGCAGGTACTGCTCGCGCGAGAGCAGCGTGCCCGCGCACACGTGCGGGTCCTCGGCCGGCGGCTGGCGCGTCTCCTGCGCCAGCCGCGCGACCAGGGTGTCCATCACCCAGCGCGGTACGCGGTGGCGTTCGCCAGGGTAGATGTAGCCGAACAGCGTGAGGTGGGCGAGCAGCACGCGCCAGTGGCGCCCGAACCGCTGCACGAGGCTGCTCCAGTCCAGCTGCTCGGCGTTGGCCTGCAGCAGGTGGGCGATGTCGGCGCCGTCGTAGCGCTCGCGCTCCATGATGAAGGCCTTGGACAGGAATCCGTCTTCCATGTTGGCCAGGCGCACCGGCACGCCGAGCACCTCGGCCTGTGCATTGTTGCGGAACCAGAGCTCGTCCACCGGCGTCACGCCGTTGCCGGAGTTGAAGATGAGGTCGATGAAATCCTCGCCCGAATACACCTTGGCCAGCCAGTGCGGATACGGGATATCCGAGCGCCAGCCTTCGGCCTGCGCGAGCGAAGCGACGCGGTCGTGGTCCTCGCGGCGGATGAACAGGTCCAGGTCTTTCGTCGAACGGCGGATGCCCGTGAAGCAGGCGTGGGCAAAGGCCCCACCGACCAGGAAGGGCACATGCGCATCGACGAGCAACCGCAAAGCGCGTCGGTAGAACGCCGCGGTGCGGGGCGCGACTTCGTCTTCGAGCGAGGGGGCGAGTGTGGCGGCAGAGGACATGGTTCGACACTAGCCTCAACCGGCCGGCCTGTGCGCGGACGAGCGACCTCATGCAGCGTCGGCGTTGGCCTACACGCCACCCCGGCCCAGGGGCGATAAGGTGGGCTGTCATCCCCAAAAAAAGCGTTCAAATGGGAAAGTCCGCCAGCACCGTCCGCTTCGCCGCGGTCGGTGACCTCCACGTCACCAAGGATTCCGCAGGCACCTTGCGCGGCTTCTTCGCGCAGGCCTCCGAGGCCGCGGACGCGCTGCTGCTGTGCGGCGACCTCACCGACTACGGCACGTCCGAGGAAGCGCGCATCCTCGCCGATGAGCTGGGCGCCGTCTCGGTGCCCATCGTCGCCGTGCTGGGCAACCACGATTACGAAACCGGCACGCCCGAGGCCGTGACCGACATCCTGACCCGCGCCGGCGTGCGCGTGCTCGATGGCGAAGCGTGCGAAATCGAAGGCGTCGGCATCGCGGGCGCCAAGGGCTTCGCCGGCGGCTTCGGCCGCGGCTCGCTGGGCGCGTGGGGCGAGCCGGCGATCAAGCTGTTCGTGCAGGAGGCCTTGAACGAGGCCATGAAGCTGGAGTCGGCGCTGGCCAAGCTGCGCATGGCGCGGCGCATCGTCATGCTGCACTACTCGCCGATCGCGGGCACGCTCGACGGCGAGCCGCTGGAGATCTTTCCCTTCCTGGGCAGCAGCCGGCTGGAAGAGCCGCTCTTGCGCTATCCCGTGGACGCGGTGTTCCATGGCCACGCCCATCGCGGCACGCCGGAAAGCCGCACGCTCAATGGCGTGCCCGTGTACAACGTGGCCCGGCCGCTGCTGCTGCGCACCCGGCCGGACGTGCCGCCGTTCCGGCTGTTCGAGCTGCCGCGCGAGGTGCCGCCGACGACCAGCTGTTCGGGCGGCGACCACGGCGCGAGCGAGCCGCGGCCCTGCACGTAGAAATCGCGCACGCACCACAGCAGCCCCAGCGTGCCCGCCGCCAGCGGCACCAGGCCGAGCGGCTCGACGGCCTGGGTGCGGCCCGTCGACGGGCGCCGCCGCTCGATCCCCTCACGCTACTCGGGTGAGGCCCGGCGGGAGGCGTGCGCCCCGAGTACGCGATAGAAGCAAGTCGTGGCGCAAAACCCGCCCTGCGACGCCGCCGGGCGAGACATTGCGGCGCACATCGCCGGAATGCGGGTCGCGCCACAGCAGCTGCTTCGCGGCGCGGCAAGCGGCACGGGCGATACTTCGGGCCATGAGTGAATCGAAGTTCGTGCCGGCCGACACGATCGCGCCCGCCACCCTGCACGCGGCGTTCGCCAGCGCCTTTTCCGACTACCTGCTCGGGCCCTTCAACCTGCCGCTGGAACTGTGGCCAGTGTTCGTCGGGCGCCAGGGGGCGGATCTTTCCCTCAGCCGGGCCGCCCTGCGCGACGGCCGGCTGCTCGCCTTCGCGCTGGTCGCGCCGCGGCCGGAGATCGGCCATTGGCGGCTGGCGACGATGGGCGCGGTGCCCGAAGCGCGCGGCAGCGGCGTCGCGCCGGCGTTGCTGGACGACTTCATCGCGCGCGCCGTGGCCGCCGGCATCCGCGGCGTGGAGCTGGAATGCTTCGCGCAGAACGAGCGCGCGCTGCGGCTGTACCGCGCGCGGGGTTTCGAGACTGTGCATCCGCTGTATGGCTACGTGCGCGCCGCCGGTGCCCCTCTGCTCGCCGACGAGCCGGCCGGCGACGTCGCCAGGATCGATGTGCCCTCCGCATTCGCGTGGCTGGACCGGCGCAACGTCGAACTGGGCGACTTGCCGCTGCAGGTGACGCCCGTGTCGCTGCGCGCGCAGCCGGTCGCGCTGCAGGCGTGGCAGCGCGGCTTGGCGCAACTGGTGTTCGCAGTGAACGGCACGGAGAGCGTCGCGATCCACAGCCTGGTGGACCTGGATGCCGCGCAGCCCGGCGCGCAGGCGCTGGTGGCGCAGCTCGTGAACGAACATCCGGTGCACCGCATCGTCGTGCCCCAGCTGCAGCGCCCGGACCTGGGCGGCGAGGCGCTGGAGCGGCTCGGCTTCGAGCGGCAGCCGCTGCACCAGCTGCTGATGCGCCGGCCGGCCTAACCCGCCCGCTGCAGCGCCAGCACCAGGCTGACCCCGCCGTCCTCGTTGCGCGCCTCGATCGTGCCGCCCATCTTGCTCATGTAGGTGCGCGCGACGAACAGGCCCTGGCCGCGCTGGCCGGACGCCGGCGAATCGGCGGCCGCAACCGCGCCGGAGACCCCGTACTCGAACACCCGCGCCAGCAGCGCATCGGCGATCGGCTCGCCCCGGTTGTGGATGACGACCTGTGCCAGGCCGGGCTCGCCGGCCCGCAGTTCCATCGTGATCGGCGTGGCTGGCAGGCGATGCCGATCGGCGTTGCGCAGGATGTGCGTCACGACGTCCTCCAGCGAGAACTCGTCCGCGCGCACGATCACCGGGGAAGCGGCGCGCTGGTAGTGCACGCCTTCGATGCCGGCGAAATGCGCGTTGGCGGCGACGTGGTGCAGGAACTGGTCCAGGTCGATGGTGCCCACTTCGAGATTCGCCGCCTGCAGGGCTTCGCTGGGCGACGCTTGCCCGTACAGCACCTTCACCGCCTGCTGCATGCGCTGCACGTAGCGGTGCCCCTCGTCGTCGGGCCGGGGATGCAACACCATCAGCGACTGCAGCGGCGACAGGATCTCGTGGCCCACGGCCTGCAACATGTCGCGCTCCTGCTGCGCGCGGTGCTCCTCGCGCTGGACGTCGTCCTTCACCCGCTGCAGCAAGTCCGCCAGGCCGCCGGCCAGGATGCCCAGCTCGTCGGGGCCGCGCAGGTCCGACACGTCGATCTGGCCGATGCGCTGGTCGGCTTTCGTGCCCTGCACGTTGGACGAGACGGCGGCGGCTCGCTTCGTGAGCACGGCGATGCGGCGGATCAGCCCGACCTCGATCACCAGCCAGGCCAGCGCGATGGCGGCCAGCATCGCGCCGACATACCAGGACACGCGGGTGGCGACGACGCTGAGCCGGCTCTCGATCCCGCGGGCGTCGCCGCTGAGCGTCACTTCGTAGCGGCCCAGGGGCGTGGCGATGACGTCGCGCGTCGGCGAGGGTGCGACGGCGCCCTGGGCCGGCAGCCGGCGGATCAGCCGCGCGATCAGCGGCGAATCCAGCTCGGCCTCTTCCTCGCCCTTGAGCACCAGCAGCGGCTGCTTGCCGTTGCCCAGGCGCTGGATGCGCAGCGTCTCGCCGGGCAGCAGTGTCTTGCGCAGGTCGTCCAGCGAGGGCGGCGGCACCGCGCCGGGGGCGTTGCTGTCGAACAGCGGCCTGGCGCTGCCGGGCGCAAGCATCTGCATGTGGACCCGGATGCTGTCGAGGTCTTCGGGCGGCCACACCGGCCGTATGCCCGAGAACAACGCCTCGCGAAATGCCTCCACCGGCAGGCGGATCGAGAAGAAGGCGCGGCGCGCGCAATCGGGCGGCGTGGCGGCGGCGTCGATGCAGCGCCCGCTCTGCCACAGCCAGCCGCGGAAGTCGCGCAGCGGCCGCGCGCCGCTGGCCAGCGTGGGCTCGCCGGTGTCCTCGAAGCCGGTGAGGCGGCCACGCACCAGCGCCGGGCCGGAGTCGGACAGCGCCTCGAAAGGCGCCACCCACTTGAGCGTCTCGCCGCGGATCGAGAGCGTCACGACGGCGCGATGCACGGCGTCCAGGTCCAGCTCGCCGCGCTCGCGCGCCACCAGCTCGCCGGCGGCGAAGCGGCCCACCAGGTAGATGAAGCCGCCCGCATAGGGGTTGTTGCCGATCGCCACGCAGATCGAGCTGTCGTCCGGATAGCGCACCGAGCAGCCCGCCATCTCCACCGCCTGCTGCGCCTTGTTCTGGTCGTCGAAGTCCAGCGCGCCGTAGGGCAGCATCAGCGGCCGCAGCGGCGTCACGTCCTCGCCGTGAACGGTCGGGTTGATCAGGGCCAGCAGCCCGGCCGGGTGGCGCAGCCGCGCCAGCACCTCGGCCTGGGTGCGGCCGAAGCCCTGGCGGTAGTTCTGGTAGCTGCGCTCCTTTTCTTCCTTCAGCAGCACCAGCGCCAGCGCGAGGGTGGCGATGGCCAGCAGCAGGAACACCCCGCGAAACAGGATGCGGCGGCGGAACGACGCCAGGCCCAGCCGGGGCATCGAGCTCATGTGCGGCTCTTCACCCAGCGGAACCCGCGCATCGGCACGTTCTCGATGCCCGCGAAGCCGGGATCGGCCTCGCGGAAGGCATCGCGGATGGTGCTGACATGCTTGCGCACGTTGTCGCGGTTGCGGCCGCTCTTCACGACGTCGAACAGCTCCTCGTAGGAGACCACTTCGCCCGCGCGCTGGTACAGCGTGGCCAGGATGCGCTGCGCGGTCAGCGGCAGGTTGATGCGCTCGCCGCGCCACATCGGCGTGCGCTGCCAGAGCGGGTCGAGCGAGAGTTCTTCCACCGGCGCGTGCTTCGCGTCGGCCGCCTTGCCGCTGCGCGCCACCCGCAGGATCTCCAGGAAGGTCTCGATGAAGTCGGATTCCTCGAAGGTCGTCTTCTGCAGGTAGTCCCAGGCGTCCAGCGCCTTCATGATGCTGCGGTAGATCGCCGCCGGCATGGCCGAGACCACCAGCACGGGCGTGCCTTGCCGCTGCTTGTTGATCGCGTTGATCAGCGCGACACCGGCATGGCGTTCGCGCCCGAGCTCGATGTCCAGCACCACCACGTCGTAGGGCTCGCGTGCCAGCGCGGCCTCGGCGTCGTCACGGTTGAACCACTGGTGGATCTCGATGCCGGGGCGCGCGGCCCGGATCCAGCCGGCCAGCTGGTTGCTGGTGGGCTGGTCGTCTTCGATCACGGCTACGAGGGTCACGCTTCCTCCGAATGCTGGGGGGATTATCCCGGCGCGGCCGCCCCGCCGGTGTGAGTGTTTCTTCCGGGGCCGGAGCGAAGAGGCCCCGCGCTCGCGTTGTTAGTTCCGGGGCGGCTCACAAGAATGGGTTTCATCGCAACACACGATGAAGGAGAAAGCGATGACCACCCCGCAAACCCCATACGTACGCGCCCTGGGCCAGCTGGCCCAGCTCTGGGCCGGCGCCCTGCTCGCCGCCTCGGCCTGGGCGGCCGGCATCCCGGAGGAGGGCTACCTGCTCGAAGCGGAGGCCTGGCGCAGCGAGGTGGCCGGGGCGCCGTCGGCGGACTGGCCGGTGGACGGCTGGTATCGCCTCTCGCTCGCGGACAGGAATGTCGAAGTGCGCAAGGCGCAGCCCAGCCACCCCGACGACGCCGACCCGGACAACTCGTTCTACGTGCGGGTGCCGGGCGCGCGGCTGAAGGAAGGCCTGCGCCCGAAGTACCGCTTCTCCCACCTGATCCTCCAACCCGCGATCGGCAAGCAATACGAGCTGATGCTGGGCAAGACGCCGTTCTCGCTCGCCGTCGAGAGCAACGCGGAGGGCACGCACTACCGCATCGGCTACGGCGGCGAGACCTACCACTACCCGCTGGGCCTGCCCGCGGCGGCCACGCTGGTCCACGCCGTCGCCGACCTGGATGGCGACGCCATGCCCGACTTCCTGGTGGAAGTGGGCGACGAGCTGGTCCTGCTGCTGTCCACCCGCGCCACGCCCGGCACCAACCTGCCCAGCGCACGGCTGGTGGCGATGGGCGGCTGCTGAACCACCCCACAACCCACACCAGGGAACCATCATGCTGCACCGCCTCAACGTCATGGCCCGCGCCGCCCGCCGGATGCTGGCCCGCACCCTCCGCCCCGCCGAGGACGGCCCTCCGGCCGTCCCGTTCAGCGCCGAGGCCACGCTGTCGCGCCTCGCACGGGCCCAGCGCACGCTGCTCTTCGCCGGCACCGCGGTGCTGGCGGGCTGGCTGCTCTACAAGCACTTCCCGGTCGCAACCGTGGCGCGCGGCGACGTGGGCGTGCGCACCAACCAGCTCACCGGCGGCGTCACGCAGTGGCGCGATGGCAGCGTCCTGGTGCTGCCGGGCCTGCACGAGATGCGCGTCTATTCCCTGCGCGACCAGGTGTACCGGCCCGAACAGGTCAGCCGCTCGAGTGGCCCGGCGCCGCTGCAATCCGTGGAGGGCCTGTCGGTTGGGGTCGACCTGGCCGTGCGCTACGCGCTGGACCCCGCGCGCATTGCCGCCGTCGCGAAGAGCCTGCCCGACAACTACGCCGGCGAGATCGTCGAGCCGGCGGTGCAGGGCGTGATCTACAAGGTGTTCGCGCGCTACACGGTGCGCGAGATCTTCTCGACCCGGCGCGCCGAGATCCAGCAGGTGATCGAGGGCGAGCTCAAGCCCCGCCTGGCGGCCGACGGCATCGTGCTGCGTGGCGTGCAGATGGGCAAGGTGGACTTGCCCGCCGACTACAAGCGCGGCATGGAGGGCCTGCTGGCCGAGGAGCTGGAGACGCAGAAGATGCGCTACACGCTGGAGCTCAAGGACAAGCGCGTGAAGGAGACCGAGCTCGAGGCCCAGGCCGACAAGGTGCGGCGCGAAGTGCGGGCCGAGGCTTCGGCGCGCGAGCAGATCATCGCCGCCAAGGCGCAGGAAGAAGCGATGAAGCACGTGCTGCCCTTCAAGCAGCGCCAGATCGAGCAGCGCCAGCTGGAAGCCGAAGCCGACAAGCAGTCGCGCATGAAGATCGCCGAGGGCAGCGCCCAGGCGCGCCGCATCGAGGCCGCGGGCGAGGCCGACGCGCGCCAGAAGCTCGCGGAAGTGGAGGCCTGGCGCATGGAGCGCATCGGCAAGGTGAACGCCGAGCAGATGGCGCGGGAAGGCGCGCTCATCACGCAGCATCCGTTGCTGATCCAGAAGACGCTGGCCGACAAGCTCTCGGACAAGATCCAGGTGATCATCGCGCCGCCGCCGGGCGACGGCGGCTTCGTCGGCGCCGGGCTGCTGGGCAACTCGCGCGTCGCCGCCCGCAAGGAGTGACCATGCTCGAAGCACTCGCCCTCTCCTATGCGATCGTCGTCGCCGACCCGGCCTCGCTGCGCGCCGCCCCGCGCGACTCGGCCCAGCAGCAGGCCCAGTTGTGGCCGGGCGAGCTGGTCGAGGTGCGCGGCGAACGCATGGACTACCTGCAGGTGTACGACCACAACCGCGAACGCGGCGGGTTCGTTCGCGCCAGCCAGGTGCGGCGCACCGCGCTCGCGCCGGCCGAGGCGCCCGAGCTGCTGGCCGTGATCCGCTTGGTGCGGGAGACGCCGGGCTCCGAGGCGCTCGGCATCGGCTTTGCGATGGGCTACATCCAGGCGGCGCCGGCGGACGCCCTGCGCGGCCGGGAAGGCGTCGAGGTGTTCGATGCGCTGGGGACGATGGCCGACCGGCTCGCGCATCGCGTGTCCTTCGGCGCGGCGCTGGGCAAGCCCGCGCAGGCGGCGCTGGCCGCGCACCTGGACGTCGCGACGCGCTACGGCGTCGGCTTCAAGAGCTACGAGCGCGAAGGGCGGATGCAGGTCTGCTACGACGGCGAAGCGTTCCGCCGGGTGCTGGCGATGAGCGCCACCGGGCCGTCCCAAGGCGCGAACGCCCTCTCGGGGGGCAGCGCAGCGGGCTTGCCCGCAAGCGTGGGGGCCTTCGCCTCCACGCCGCCGCAGCGCGCCCGCGCCGCGCTGGCGCTGACGCGGCCCGAGTGCCAGGACCCGCAACTGCGCCCGCTGGAGCGCGGCCAGGTGGACCAGTGGCGCGCCGACGTGCTGGAACGCGTGGACACAGCGGCGCTTCCGCCCTGGCTGAAGAACCGCGTGCAGATGCGGCGGGCTGCGATTTTCAGCGCGCTGGCATACCAGCGTGCCCGGCAAGGCCAGCCCGCCGATGCGGCCGCGCAGCGCGCGCTGGCCGAACTGGGCGGCGTGAACAAGGCCGAGCTGACCGATGTCGACCAGCCCGCCTACAACGACGCCGCCATGCGCACCAATGCTTCGCGCTGGGCGGCGCTGCCCGGGCCGGCGGCGAGCGCCTCGCACCAGCCCGCCGTCGTCACCGCGCCCGGCCAGCCCGGCGAAACCTGCGTGCTGCTGGTCGATGCGAAGCGCGACGCCGGCAACCCGCTCGCGAAGCGGTGCACCTATTCGCTGGTGTGGACGCAGTCGGCCACCCTCAACCGCGAGGGCAATGCGCTGGCGCTGGCGGTGCAGCCGATGGAGGCGTGGCGCGAGCTGTGGCTGTTCCGCAAGGGGCCCGGCGGCTGGCGCATCGACGTGCTGCCGCCGGCCACGAGCGGCCCCGAAATCGGCTATGCCGAATTCGCGGGCTGGGTGCCCGGCGGCAAGCAGGTGCTGGTGGCGCGCGAGGCGCGCGGCGACGGCAAGTACAGGCGCAGCTTCGAACTGGTGCGGCTGGATTCGCTCACGACCGAGCGGCAGGCGCCCGACCCCACCGCGCTCGGCGCCTTCCAGCGCTGGCAGGACCCGTTGTGGAAGCGGACGACGGTGAGTTTGCGCTGAGCGTTCCATGCAGCCGGAGAGCGCCAGCGCGCTGCCGGCTACGCCAGCAATTGCACGTTGCCGCCGGCCGCGGTCGTGTTGATCGTGAGGGTCTGCTCGGCGCAGAAGCGGTGGAGGTAATGCGGCCCGCCCGCCTTCGGCCCCGTGCCCGACAGGCCTTCGCCGCCGAAAGGCTGCACCCCGACGACGGCGCCGATCATGTTGCGGTTGACGTAGCAGTTGCCGACGTGGGCGCGCGCGGCCAGCGCCAGCGCGCGGCTGTCGATGCGCGTCTGGATGCCGAGCGTGAGGCCGTAGCCGAGCGCATTGACCTGGTCGATCACCGCCAGCGGGTCGCCGCTCCAGCGCACGATGTGCAGCACCGGGCCGAAGATTTCCTGCGCCACGTCGGCGATGCGGGCCACCTCGAAGGCCTGGGGCGGCACGAGCCGCGTGGCCGGTGAAATCTCGCCCGCCGGCAGCAGCGCATTCGCCTGCGCATGCAAACGCCGCAGGTGCTTGTGCAGGCCCTCGAAGGCTTCGCCATCGATCACCGGCCCCACGTCGGTCGCGAGCAGCGCGGGGTCGCCCGTCGCCAGTTCGCGCGCGGCGCCCTGGATCATCCCGATCACGTGGTCGGCGATGCCTTCGTGCACGCACAGCAGCCGCAGCGCCGAGCAGCGCTGGCCGGCGGAGCGGAAGGCGCTTTGCACCACGGCGTCGGCGACCTGCTCCGGCAGCGCGGTGGAATCCACCACCATGGCGTTGATGCCGCCGGTCTCCGCGATCAGCGGGACGATGGGGCCGTCCTTGGCCGCGAGCGCGCGCTGGATGATCTTGGCCACCTGGGTCGAGCCGGTGAAGACGACGCCCGCGATGCGGGGCTCCGCCACCAGTGCGGCGCCCACCGTTTCGCCCGGCCCGTGCAGGAGTTGCAGGGCATCCGGCGGCACGCCCGCGCTGTGCAGCAGCTTCACCGCTTCGAGCGCGATGGCCGGCGTCTGCTCGGCCGGCTTGGCCAGCACCGTGTTGCCCGTCGCCAGCGCCGCCGCGACCTGGCCGGTGAAGATCGCGAGCGGGAAGTTCCAGGGGCTGATGCACACCCAGGGGCCGCGCGCGACGAGCCGCAGCTCGTTGCTCTCGCCCGTGGGTCCCGGCAGCGCCACCGGCTGCATGATCCGTTCCGCTTCGTTGGCGTAGTAGCGAAGGAAGTCGACGGCCTCGCGCACCTCGGCCACGCAATCGCCCCAGGTCTTGAAGGCTTCCTTCACCAGCAGCGCGCACAGGTTGGGCATCTGCGCTTCCATCGCATCCGCCGCACGGCGCAACAGGCTCGCGCGCTCGGCCACCGGTGTCGCACGCCATGGGGCGAAGGCCTGCGAGGAGCGGCTCACCGCATGGCCCACGCCGGCCGTGTCGAAAACCTCGACGGAGGGGACTTCGACGGTGCCGTAGGCGGCCAGCAGCGGGGCGCGCATGCTTTCCACCGCGAGGTCGGCGCCCATGCTGTTCCGGCGCTGCGCGCCGTAGAGCTGGGGCGGCAGCGGCAGGGACGGTGCCGCTTGCAGCCGCAGCGGCGAGAGCAGCAGCTGGTCCATGCCCACGGATTCGTCGGCGAGCTGGTGCACGAAGGAATTGTTGGCGCCGTTCTCCAGCAGCCGGCGCACCAGGTACGCGAGCAGGTCGCGGTGCTGGCCCACCGGGGCGTAAACACGAACCGGAATCTCCCAAGGCGGCAGGCCCGAGGAGCCTCGCCCCTGAGGGGGAGGTTGGGTGGGGGGGAGCGACATTTCGCCCCGAAGGGGTTTCCGCGAGACTTCGCGGAAGACCCCTTCCCCCATGCCGTGCAGTCGCTGCAGCTCGAACGCAGCGCCGGTGCGGGCCGCCATCTGCAGGATCGCGGCGATGGTGCCGGCGTTGTGCGTGGCGAACTGCGGGTAGATCACGTCTTGCGCCTCCAGCATCGCGCGCGCACAGGCCAGGTAGGAGATGTCCGTGTGGTGCTTGTGCGTGAACACCGGGTAGTGGGGCATGCCCATTTCCTGCGCGCGCTTGATCTCGGCGTCCCAGTACGCGCCCTTGACCAGCCGGCACATCAGCCGCAGCCCATGGCGGCGCGCGAGCGCGGCCACGTGCTCCACGAGTTCCAGTGCGCGGGTGTGGTACGACTGCAGCGCCAGGCCGAAGCCCTGCCACTGCGGGTACTGGCGCGCGACCTGCGCCGCCAGCGCCTCGAACACGTCGAGCGAGAGCTCGAGCCGGTCCATCTCCTCGGCGTCGATGGCCAGGTTGACGTTGGCGCGCGCCGCGCGCTCGCACAGGCTCCACACGCGCGGCACCAGTTCGGCCATCACGCGTCCGCGTTGCGCGTCCTCGTAGCGTGGGTGCAGGGCGCTGAGCTTGATCGAGATGCCGTCGTTGGCTTCCACGGCGTTGCCTGCCTGGACGCGGGCGGCGATCGTTTCGATGGCGTCCTGGTAGCTCGCGAGGTAGCGCAGCGCGTCCTCGTCCGTGCGCGCGCCCTCTCCGAGCATGTCATAGGAATACCGCAGGTCTTTTGTATGGCGCCGCGCCGCGTCGGCCTCGCGCAGCGCTTCCCCCATTTCCTGGCCGAGCACGAACTGCCGCCCCAGCAGCTGCACAGCGCGCAGCGTCGCCGCGACAACGGTGCGCGCGCCGAGCTTGCCGAACAGGCCGCTCTCGTTCCGGCCATCCGGCAGGAATCTCCTGGACATCGAGATCGCCGTGTGCGAGAGGCGCGACAGCGCGCTGTCCGCGGCGTTCTCGAAATCGGCGCGGCCCAACTGGTCGGCTGTCAGCGCGATCGCCGTCTCGGCGTCGGGTACGCGCAGCAGCGCTTCGGCCAGCCGCATCAGTGCCAGCCCCTCGGCGCTGGAGATCGGGTATTCCTTCAGCAGGCTTTCCATCGCCCAGAACGGGGGCGGGTGCTTGCGCACGGCCTCGACCCAGGGCCGCGCCACGCGAGCGGCGGCCGGCCAATCCAGCGCGTCGCGCAGCGATTGCAGGCGGTGTGCCACGACGTCGGACTCGCGGCGGTAGGGCAAGGGCAGGCGTTGGGCGGCGGCAGCGGGCATGGCGGCGTCTCGAAAAACAATCCCGCCATGGTGGCTCGCTTTGCGCTGAGTTTCACGCTAAATTAGCTGGGTTATCCGAATAAAACACTGCAAATGAGTGATCAACTAGCCGATCTTGACAGGATCGACCTCAAAATCCTGAATGTCCTGCAGCAGGACGGCCGCCTCTCCAACATCAAGCTCGCCGAAGCGGTGGCGCTGTCGCCCACCGCCGTGCTGGCGCGCGTGCAGCGTCTGACTCGCGATGGCTACATCCTCGGCTACGAAGCGCGGCTCAATCCGCTCAAGCTCGGCGCGTGGATGATGGTGTTCGTCGAGGTGCTGCTCGACCGCACCACGCCCAACGTGTTCGAGGCATTCAAGGCGGCGGTGCAGGTGCACGACGAGATCGCGGAATGCCACATGGTCGCCGGCGGTTTCGACTACCTGCTCAAGACGCGGATGGCCGACATGCAGGCGTACCGCCACTTCGCGGGGACGGTGCTGTGGCAACTGCCCGGGGTGCGCGAGACGCGCACCTATGCGGTGATGGAGGAAGTGAAGAGCACGACGCGGCTGCCCCTGGGGGCCTGAAGCCCCCCCGGCGGGAATCCGCGGGCCGCCGGCGAATCGAAGTGCGAAGGCGCATGGAGATCGGCGTCTGCTTCATCGTTTTCCCTCAAGCTGGGCGTTGGCGCAGGCATTACCCTCGCCACCCAACGATCCGAATTCCATGACCTATCTCCTTGCACTCGACCAGGGCACGTCCAGCTCGCGCAGCATCGTCTTCGACGCGGGCGGCAAGATCGTGGCGCAGGCCCAGCGCGAACTGCCGCAGATCTACCCGCAGCCCGGCTGGGTCGAGCACGACCCGATGGAAATCTGGCGCGGCCAGCTGGCCACGGCGCGCGACGCGCTCGCGAAGGCGGGGCTCAAGGCGGCCGACATCCGCGCCATCGGGATCACCAACCAGCGGGAAACCACGGTCATCTGGAACCGCAAGACCGGCGTGCCCATCCACCACGCGATCGTCTGGCAGGACCGGCGCGGCGAGCCGGTGTGCGCCCGGCTGCGCGAAGAGGGCCACGCGCAGTCGATCCGGTCGCGCACCGGGTTGCTGATCGACTCGTACTTCTCCGCCACCAAGATCAAGTGGCTGCTCGACCACGTGCCGCAGGCGCGCGAGCAGGCCGGGCGCGGCGAGCTCGCCTTCGGCACCATCGACAGCTGGCTGCTCTGGCAGCTGACCGAGGGCGCGCTGCACGCGACCGATGTGACCAACGCCTCGCGCACCATGCTGTTCGACGTCCACACCAACCAGTGGGACGAGGACCTGCTGGCGCTGCTGGACATTCCGCCCGCGCTGATGCCCCGGGTGCTGCCCTCGAGCGCCCGTTTCGGCGACACGGCGGCGTCGCTGCTGGGCGCGCCGATCCCCATCGGGGGCGTGGCCGGGGACCAGCAGAGCGCACTCTTCGGGCAGGCCTGCTTCACGGAAGGCATGGCCAAGAACACCTATGGCACCGGCTGTTTCATGCTGATGCACACCGGAACGAAGTTCCAGGTGTCCGCCAACGGCCTGCTCACGACCAGCGCGGCGCAGGTGAGCGCGCGAACTGAATTCGCGACTGAAGGCAGTGTGTTCGTTGGCGGTGCCGTGGTGCAGTGGCTGCGCGACGGCCTGCATGCCATCAAGGCCAGCGGCGAGGTGCAGTCGCTCGCCGAAAGCGTGCCGGATTCCGGCGGCGTGATGATGGTGCCCGCCTTCACCGGCCTGGGCGCGCCGTACTGGAAGCCCGACGCGCGCGGCACCATCACCGGCCTCACGCGCGGCACGACCGTCGCCCACATCGCGCGGGCGGCGCTGGAGAGCATCGCCTACCAGAGCGCGGCGCTGCTGCTGGCCATGAGCCGCGACGCGGTGGCGGCCGGCGCGGCCCCGGTCAGCGAACTGCGGGTGGACGGCGGCGCCTGCGTGAACGACCTGCTGATGCAGTTCCAGGCCGACCTGCTGGGCATCCCGGTCGTGCGTCCGGCGGTGACGGAAACCACCGCGCTGGGCGCCGCCTATCTCGCGGGCCTGGCCTGCGGCGTGTACAAAAGCACCGGGGAACTCTCGGCGCTGTGGAAGGCCGAGCGGCGCTTCTTGCCCACGCTGGAGGCGGGCCGCGCGGCCGAACTGATGGCGCGCTGGGAGCATGCGGTGCGCCAGGCGACGCTGGCCTGATCACGGGGAAAGCGCGGATTCTGCCGCGGCCCCCGCCGGCGCAAAATGAGGTTTTTCGCAGCAGGGGAACCCATGAAACCGCATCACCTCCTGGCCGCCGCGCTGGCGGCTGTCGCAACCACCGCCGGGGCCCAGGCGCTCAAGCCGGGCCTGTGGGAAGTGACCCACAAGATGAACAGCGGCAACAGCCAGATGGACCAGCAGATGGCGCAGATGCAAAAGCAGATGGCCGCCATGCCGCCCGCCCAGCGCAAGCAGATGGAGGAGATGATGGCCAGGCAGGGCACGCAGATGCCGGCCGCCGCACCCGGGGGCGGCATGAGCATGAAGATGTGCATGACCCGCGAGATGGCCGAGCGCAGCGAGATCCCGGCGCAGCAGGGCGACTGCAAGACGACCCACCAGTCGCGCACCGGCAACACAATGAAGATGGCGTTCACCTGCACCAACCCGCCCTCCAGCGGAGAGGGCGAGTACACCTTCGCCAGCCCCGAGGCCTACCGCATGAAGATGGCCGTCAGCACCATGGTGCAAGGCAAGCCCCAGAAGATGAACATGGAGGGCTCCGGCAAGTGGCTGGGCGCCGACTGCGGCAACGTCAAGCCGAACGCGCCGCCGAAGAAATGACCAATGACCAATGACGGCGGCGCTTTGCGCCAGCCGGGACTCGCGGCTCGATTGCCTGGGTCATTCGTCATCGAGCGCTTAGCGCGAAGTCATTTGTCATCGGGCGCCAAATATCGCGGTGCCCACGCGAACCATCGTGCTCCCCGCCGCGATGGCGGCCTCGAGGTCGGCCGTCATGCCCATGGACAGCGTGTCGAGGGCGAGGCCGGACTGCCGCAGTTCGTCGAAGAGCGCCTTTGCCTTCATGTGAATGGCCTTCTGCCCTGCGAAATCGGCCGCCGGTTCGGGGATGGTCATGATGCCCCGCAAGGCCAAACGTGGCAGTTGCGCCACATCGCGCGCCAAGGCCAGGGCGTCCTGGGGCGCCACCCCGGACTTGGCCGGGCCGCCGTCGATGTTGACCTGGATGCACACTTGTAACGGCGGCATGCCTTCCGGCCGCTGCTCCGACAGCCGCTGCGCCGTCTTGAGCCGGTCCACGGTGTGGGCCCAGTCGAAGTGGGCGGCCACGAGCCGCGTCTTGTTGCTCTGGATGGGGCCGATACAGTGCCATTGCAGGGGCAGCTCGCGCAGCAGGGCGATCTTCTCGACCCCCTCCTGGATGTAGTTCTCGCCGAAGGCGCCCTGGCCCGCCGCGAACGCTTCGCGCACGGCCTCGGGCCCGAAGGTCTTGGACACCGCCAGCAACGTGACGTCCTGCACGGGGCGTTGCGCCCCCGCACACGCGGCGGCGATGCGCTCGTGAACTCTCTGGAGGTTGTCGGCAATCGTGGTCATAATTGGTCGGTCGAGCCGACGCGCGAGCGCGCGGCTCACCTATTGTCGCTGTCCGAGCCGACGCCCGCCGGGTGCGGCTCGACTGCGACCGACTTTGTCGAAGAGGGGACTTGTGGATATTACGCAGCTGCTGGCGTTTAGCGTCAAGAACAAGGCGTCCGACCTGCATCTCTCGGCGGGGTTGCCGCCGATGATCCGTGTCCACGGCGACGTGCGCCGCATCAACGTGGACCCGCTGGACCACAAGCAGGTGCACGCCATGGTGTACGACATCATGAACGACACCCAGCGCAAGAACTACGAGGAGTTCCTGGAAGTCGACTTCTCGTTCGAGATCGACGGGCTGGCGCGCTTCCGGGTGAATGCGTTCAACCAGAACCGCGGCGCCGGCGCCGTCTTCCGGACCATCCCGTCCAAGATCCTGTCGCTCGAGCAGCTGAACGCGCCCAAGATCTTCGGCGACCTGGCGCTCAAGCCGCGCGGCATGGTGCTGGTGACGGGGCCCACGGGCTCGGGCAAGTCGACCACGCTGGCCGCGATGGTCAACTACCTGAACGAAACCGAGTTCGGCCACATCCTCACGGTGGAAGACCCGATCGAGTTCGTGCACGAATCCAAGAAGTGCCTGATCAACCAGCGCGAGGTCGGCCCGATGACGCTGTCGTTCGCCGCCGCGCTGAAGTCCGCCCTGCGGGAAGACCCGGACGCGATCCTGGTGGGCGAAATGCGCGACCTGGAAACCATCCGCCTCGCGATGACGGCCGCGGAAACCGGCCACCTGGTGTTCGGCACGCTGCACACCTCCAGCGCCGCCAAGACCATCGACCGGATCATCGACGTGTTCCCGGCCGAGGAGAAGGAAATGATCCGCGCCATGCTCTCCGAATCGCTGCAGGCCGTGATCTCGCAGACGCTGTGCAAGACCAAGGACGGCAACGGCCGCGTCGCGGCGCACGAGATCATGCTGGGCACCTCGGCGATCCGCAACCTGATCCGCGAGGCCAAGGTGGCCCAGATGTATTCGGCGATCCAGACCGGCAATGCCTTCGGCATGCAGACGCTGGACCAGAACCTGTCGGATCTGGTCAAGCGCAACGTCATCAGCCCGGCCGAAGCCCGCGGCAAGGCCAAGATCCCGGAAAACTTCCCAGGCTGATATGGCCCCCACGCTCGTCACCGCGTGTACTTCGCTGCCCCCCGAGGGGGCGACTTGGGGCGGCCCGGCGGCGACTGGGCCGCATGACATTGGGAGGGAGCAGGCATGAAAGGCGTTCTGGATCTTCTGAGGCGTTCGACGCCACGCGGGGCCGACGACAGGACCGACTCGGTCCTGTTCACCAGCGCCTTCGCCGACCAGGGGGTCGATCCGTCCATGCTGATCCCGTGGGAGGCGCGCGCCAACGAGGTCGGTGCCAGGCGCGTGCCGGCCGCCCGCAGCCTGAAGCTCCTGCAGGCCCTGTGGGCCAAGGACAGGTTCATGAGCCGCCTGGACGCCGGCGCCGTGCAGCGGCTGGAGAAGTACTTCGACTTCGCCGTGGTCCCCGCCGACCGCGACATCATCCGCCAGGACGAATACGGCAATTTCATGATCGTGCTGCTGACGGGCACCATCGCCGTGGACCGCCTGCAGCCCTGGGGCGAGCGTCTGCGGCTGACCGAGGCGCGCCCCGGCGACATCCTGGGTGAAATGTCGCTGCTGGACAGCGGCCAGCGCTTTTCGGTGTGCACGACGCTCGCGGAGTGCGAGGTCGCGGTGCTGGGCGCCCAGGCGATGGACGAGATGATGGGCGGCGACCCGCAGCTCGCCGCCGGCCTGGTGGCGCTGCTCGCGCGCAAGTTGTCCATGCGGCTGCGCGTGGTGGGCGCGCGCCTGTCGGACCGGCAGAACTGACAACCCACGGGCACAACCAGCATTCGAAGGACCGCCATGGAACGCGACCAGGCCACCAAATTCATCAACGACCTGCTCAAGCTGATGGTCAGCCGCAACGGCAGCGACCTGTTCATCACGGGCGATTTCCCGCCGGCGATCAAGGTGGACGGCAAGGTCACCAAGGTCTCGCCTCAGCCGCTGAACTCGGGCCATACGCTGGCGCTGGCGCGGTCCATCATGAACGACAAGCAGGCGGCCGAATTCGAGCGGACGAAGGAGTGCAACTTCGCGATCTCGCCGCCCGGCATCGGGCGCTTCCGCTGCAATGCCTTCGTGCAGCAGGGCAAGGTCGGCCTGGTGATGCGGGTGATCCCGCAGGTCCTGCCCACGATCGATGGCCTGGGCCTGCCGCAGGTGCTCAAGGACGTGGTGATGACCAAGCGCGGCCTCACCATCCTGGTGGGCTCCACGGGGTCGGGCAAGTCGACCAGCCTCGCCGCCATGGTCGATTGGCGCAACGAGAACTCGCAGGGCCACATCATCACGATCGAGGACCCGGTGGAGTTCGTCCATCCGCACAAGAACTGCGTGGTCACGCAGCGCGAGGTGGGCCTGGACACCGACAGCTGGGAGGCGGCGCTGAAGAACACGCTGCGCCAGGCGCCGGACGTCATCCTGATGGGCGAGATCCGCGACCGCGAGACCATGGAGCACGCCATCGCCTTCGCCGAAACCGGCCACCTGTGCCTGGCCACCCTGCACGCCAACAGCGCCAACCAGGCGCTGGACCGCGTGATCAACTTCTTCCCGGAGGAGCGGCGCGCGCAGCTGCTGATGGACCTCTCGCTCAACCTCAAGGCCTTCGTCTCTCAGCGCCTGGTGCCCAAGCAGGACGGCAAGGGCCGGGCCGCCGCCGTGGAGATCATGCTGAACTCCCCGCTGGTGTCCGACATGATCTTCAAGGGCGAGGTCTCCGAGATCAAGGAGATCATGAAGAAGAGCCGCAACCTGGGCATGCAGACCTTCGACCAGGCGCTCTTCGACATGTACGAGAACAACGTCATCACCTACGAAGACGCCCTGCGCAACGCCGACTCGGTCAACGACCTGCGCCTGCAGATCAAGCTCAACAGCCAGCGCGCGAAATCGCAGGACCTCTCCGCCGGCACGGAGCACCTGGCCATCGTTTAAGCTGGACAACGCTGCGCGTTTTCCAGCTTGCTTGACCAGATGAGAAAAGCCGGGGAAACCCCGGCTTTTCTCATGGTGCGTTCCTGCTGTGCGCGGCTTCGCAGGAACAGTGCCCCTGCGGGGAGTCGGACCTGCCCGTCCTAGAATCGGGAATCAACCCTCCGGAGAACCGCAGTATGGCCTCGACGAATCCCAAGACCTACGAAACCCAGTCCCCGCGCAAGGTCGCGTTCCTCGGCCTGGGCGTGATGGGTTTCCCGATGGCGGGCCACCTCGCGCTGGCCGGGCACGACGTCGTGGTCTACAACCGCAGCCCGGCCAAGGGCCAGGCCTGGACCGGCGAGTTCAAGGGCAACTCCACGGCCACGCCGCGCCAGGCGACGGCCGGGCGCGACCTGGTGTTCTGCTGCGTGGGCAACGACGATGACCTGCGCTCGGTGACGCTGGGCGAGGACGGCGCCTTCGCCGGCATGAAGCCGGGCGCCGTGCTGGTCGACCATACGACGGCCTCCGCGGACGTCGCGCGCGAGCTGTACGCCAAGGCGAAGGAGGCGGGCCTGCAGTTCGTGGACGCGCCGGTGTCGGGCGGCCAGGCCGGCGCGCAGAACGGCATGCTCACGGTGATGTGCGGCGGGGACGCAGCCGCATTCGAGGCGGCCCGCCCGGTCGCCATGGCTTTCTCGCGCGCCTTCACGCTGCTGGGCGGCGCCGGGTCGGGCCAGCTCGCGAAGATGGTGAACCAGATCTCGATCGCCGGGCTGGTGCAGGGCCTGGCCGAAGCCATCGCCTTCGGCCAGAAGGCGGGGCTGGACATGAACCAGGTGCTGGAAGTCATCGGCAAGGGCGCGGCCCAGAGCTGGCAGATGGACAACCGCGGCAAGACCATGATCGAAGGCAAGTTCGACTTCGGCTTCGCGGTGGACTGGATGCGCAAGGACCTCGGCCTGTGCCTGGACGAGGCCCGGCGCAACGGGGCGCGCCTGCCCGTGACGGCCCTGGTGGACCAGTTCTACGGCGACATCCAGGCGATGGGCGGGAAGCGCTGGGACACTTCCTCGCTGATCAAGCGGCTGAAGCAAGGATGACTGTCATCCCGGACTCGATCCGGGATCCGTGCCGGCGACGGGTTGCGGGTCAGGCCCGACTCGCCTAGGGACGCGCCGCGCTCGCCGGTGCCGCCGCGGGCTTCGCGGCGGGCAGGGGGTTCATGCGGCGCAGGTCTTCCTCGGTGATGATCTCGAAGATGCGCACGACGCGCTGCACGCCGCCGATGTTGCGCGTGATCTGCGTGGCCTTGTCGGCCTCGCGCTGCGTGACGCGGCCCATCAGGTACACGGTGCCGCGTTCCGTCACCACCTTGAAGGCGCCGACGTACAGGTCGCTGGCATCCACCAGCGAAGCCTTGACCTTGCCCGTGACGAGGGTGTCCGACGAGCGCTGCGCCAGCGTGGTGTTGGCCATCACGGCCAGCTCGTTGACGATACCCTTCACGTTGTCCACCTTGGACACGATCTGCTCGGCGAGCTGCTTGTCGTTCTCGTTGGGCACTTCGCCGCTCAGCAGCACCTGGCGGTTGTAGCTGCTGATGTTGACGTGGGCACGCTCGCCGAGCGCCTCGCGCAGGCGGCTGCCGGCGCGCAGCTCGATGCCTTCGTCTTCCAGCTGGGCGCCCGACGTGCGCCGGTCGAACGTGACCATCGCGCCGACGGCCGCGCCGCCGATGATCAGCGGGGCGCAGCCGGAGAGCGCGCCAGCCAGCGCGGCCGCGGCGAGAATTCGAGCCCCCACGCTTGCGGCAAACGCCGCGCGGCCCCCCGAGGGGGCCTTCGCGACTTGGGGCGGCCCGGCGTCGCTCGCGGACAGCAGGAGGGAAGGTCGTTTCATGGTCATGTCGGGGTTTCCTGTTCTCCGAGGAGTTGGGCATCGACGCCGTCGCAGATGCAGTGCAGCGCCAGGATATGGACTTCCTGGATGCGGGCGGTGCGGTCGTGGGGCACGCAGATATGGACGTCGGTCTCGCGCAGCGCGTTGGCCATCTTGCCGCCGCCGCGCCCGGTGAGCGCGACCACGGTCATCTCGCGCTCGTGCGCCGCTTCGATCGCGGCCAGCACATTGGCGGAGTTGCCGCTGGTGGACAGGGCCAGGAGCACGTCGCCGGCCTGCCCCAGTGCCCGCACCTGTTTCGAAAAGATGCGCTCGTAGTCGTAGTCGTTGGCGATGGCCGTGAGGATGGAGCTGTCGGTCGTGAGCGCGATGGCGCCGAGCTCGGGCCGCTCGCGCTCGAAGCGCCCGACGAACTCCGCCGAGAAGTGCTGCGCGTCGGCGGCCGAGCCGCCGTTGCCGCAGGCCAGCACCTTGCCCCCGCTCGTCACGCAGGCCAGGATGGCTTGCACCGCGGCGGCGATCGGCTTGCTGAGGGACTGGGCCGCCTGGTACTTGAGGTCGGCGCTGTCGATGAAATGTTGTTGGATGCGTTGTTCGAGCATGGCTGCGCCATGATAACGGGTGCCCGCCGCCGGCCGGTGGATCAGCGTGGCGGCACAGGCCGGGCGGCGCCGTTCTCGTCGATGTCGTAGGAGCCGAAGACTTCGGCGGGCCTGAGGGTTTCCGGCAGCACGTACACGATCCCGCTGCCGCCCTTGAAAGCCTGCATCACGACCTGCTCGAAGAACTTCACCGGGACGTTGATGCAGCCGTAAGTGATCCGCCGGTCGGCCGGCGTCTGGCTGGCCAGGCGCTGCAGGCGGCGTTCCTTGGGCACCGTCGCGATCACGCGGTGCAGGGCGACCGCGGCATCGTAGTCGACCCAGAGGATTTCATCGCCGTGCAGGCTGCGCTCCATCGAAGCGGCAAAACGCCCGGCGGGCGTGGTGCGCTCCTCCGGGCGAATGGTCGACATCTTGCGGGTTCCGATGCCGGGCACGGAATGGTCGCCCTGCGCCAGGCCGAGCAGGGCCGGGGCGGCGCCCAGCAGCCGGCCCTGGCCATCGAAGACGAAGACCCGCGAGTCCCGTTTGTCCACGATCACGAAGGGCATGGCCTTGTGGTCGGCCGAATGCACGGCCCAGTTGGCCACGTGCAAGGCATCGGCGCCCGGCCGTTCGTCGCCGAAGTGGGCGTATTGCGCGGTTGCAGGGACCGCCCCAAGAAGCAGGCAGGCGGCCACCGCGAGGCCGGCGAGCCTCGCGATGGATGCGGATGCGCTGCGCAGCCGGCTCACTGCTGCTCCCGCGGGCGTGCTCAGTTGCGGTAAGGCTTGGCGGCGCGCGGCTCGGGCTGCATGACCGGTGCGGGGGCCGGGGGCGCGACGTAGACAGGCGCCGGCGCGGGCGGCGGCGGCGGGGGTGCGACGTACACCGGCGCGGGTGCCGGCGGCGGGGCGACGTACACGGGTGCCGGCGCCGCCTGGGCCACGCGCACCGGCGCTCCGAAGCGATAGACCAGGCCGACGGAAATCATGTCGACGTTGTTCTTGTTGCGAAAGGCATCCTTGACGCGATAGCGTTCGGCTTCCACGCGCATGCCCAGCGACGGCGTGAAGTCATACATCAGGCCCACGCCCACTTTGGGGCCGGTGGTGCGTTCGCTGGGATTCGCGTTGCCGAACGGCACGCCGGCGGCGCCGGTCGCGCTGTAGGAGCCGGATGCCTTGGTGGAGGTGACGCCGACGCGGCCGATCGCGGAGAGCTTGTCGGTGAACGGGAGGATGCCCACCAGGTCGAGGTTCAGGCCCTTGTAACGGACCTCGCCGCGCTGGCTGCCCAGCGGCACCGTCTGGGCGGTGTAGCCGAAGCTGCCCAGGTCGAAGTACCCGCCTTCGATGGCGAAATTCCGGTTCATCTGGTAGCCGCCGAACACCTTGTAGCCGCGGTCACGGTCGTCCGAGTTGATCGAGGTGGTCGCCAGGCCCTGGGCCGCCAGTCCATTGGCGATGGCGGCGTTGTCCGTGTCCTGGTTGGTGCGGCCGATATTGCCGCCCAGGTACCAGCCGCTGCTGATGGGCGCGGCGGTCTGGGCCAGGGCCGCCGGTGCGGCCAGGGCGGCCGCGAGTGCGGCCAGGCCGAATGCGGCCGGGGTGCTGAGGTATTTCATGGATCGTTTCTCTGGGGTGGTTGGTTATTTGCGCTTCAACTGGACAGCTTCCGCCCACTGGCGGCCTGGCTCTGTGCGCTGGCGCACCTAACTCGCCGAAATGGACCTTCTCCTACACGCCCAGGGTTGCCGCGCCCGTGATCGCCGAGCCCGCGCAAGGCCTGCGCCGCCGGCCGCACGAAGCGACTGCATCGAGCATGGCCACGCGTGGCTGCATGCGGATCGGGACTTCGACGCGATCGAATCGTGACGTGGCGGGAAGGTCTGGCGGCAATGAGCGGGGATCACCGCGCGTCGAAGGCCGCCTTCAGCCATTCGATCTTCCCGGCCTCGACGCTCACGACATCGAAGCGGCAAGGCGGCTGCTGCGGCAGGCGCATGAGGTAGTGGCGGGCGGCGAAGACGATGCGGCGCTGCTTGGCGTGGCTGACGCTCGCGGCGGCGCCGCCGAAGGCGCGGCTCGCGCGCTGGCGCACCTCCACGAACACCAGCGTGCCGCCGGGCTCGCGCATCACCAGGTCGATTTCCCCGCCGCCGCGCCCGGGCGTCCGATAATTGCGCGCAAGCAGTGCCAGGCCGCCCGCCAGCAGGTGGGCCAGGGCCCGGTCCTCGGCGGCGTCGCCGGCCTGCTTGGTGGTGGCTGTGGCAGCATCTTTCCTGCGGGGGATTTCCATTTGAGCGCTTCTTTTGCGTTGGCCCTGGGCGCCGCCCGTGAAGCGGCGGGGTCGCAGCATTATCCGCAAGGTGCGCTGTACGTCGTCGCGACACCGATCGGCAACCTCGCCGACATCTCCCTGCGGGCCCTGCACCTGCTGCAGCTTGCCGACACCATCGCCTGCGAGGACACCCGCCATACCCAGGCGCTGCTGCGCGCCTACGGCATCGACAAGGCGTCCGCGCAGTTGCTCGCGGTGCACCAGCACAACGAATCCGAAGCCGCGCAGGCGGTGGTCGAGCGCCTGCGCTCGGGGCAGCGCGTGGCGTACGCGAGCGACGCCGGCACGCCGGCGGTGAGCGACCCGGGCGCCCGCCTGGCCGCGGCCGTGCGCGAGGCCGGCTTGCGCGTGGTGCCGATGCCGGGCGCGAGCAGCGTGACGGCGGTGCTGAGCGTTGCCGGCGCGGCGGGTGGCGACGGCGCCTTCGTGTTCGCCGGTTTCCTGCCCAGCAAGGCAGGCGAGCGGGACGCGGCGGTGGCGCGGCTCGCCGCCGAGGTGCGGCCGGTCGTGCTGCTGGAAGCGCCGCATCGCGTGGAGGCGCTGGCGAAGTCGCTGGCCGCGCTGGGCGATCGCCCCGTCACCGTCGGGCGCGAGCTGACCAAGCAGTTCGAGGAAGTGGCCACGCTGGCGTGCCGGGACCTGTCCGCGTGGCTGGATGCGGATGCGCAGCGCACACGCGGGGAGTTCGCGCTGGTGCTGCACGGCGCGCCGGCCGCGCCGCAGGCGGACGACGGTCTGCGGGTGCTGGAACTGCTGCTGAAGGAACTGCCGGTGAAGACCGCGGTGAAACTCGCGGCGGAGATCTCGGGCGGGTCGCGCAACGAGCTGTACGAAGCCGCGCTGCGGATCAGGAACGCGCCCTAGATCTCAGATCACCAGCGGATCCACATCCACCGCCCAGCGGATCAGGCCCTTTTCGCGCGTGGATTGCAGCACCGGCTGCCAGGCCGCGAGGAACCGCTGCAGCGCATGGCGCGACGCGCTTTCCACCAGCATCTGCGCCCGCTCGACGTTCGCCACGCGCTGCACGCTCATGGGCACGGCGGAATAGAGCGTCACCCGGTCGGCGCCTTCGAGTTCCTGCGCGGCGGCGCTCGCGGCCTTGAGGAAGGCCTGCGCCGCTTCCTGGGTGCGGGCTTCGGCCCGCAGCAGGGCCTGGAAGCCGAAGGGCGGCATGCCGGCCTGCTCGCGCTCCTTGAGCTGCTGCGCCGCGAAGGCGGGGTAATCGTGCCGGCGCAGGTTGGTGAACAGCGGGTGCTTCGGGTGCCAGGTCTGCACCCACATCTCGCTGGCGCCGGCCTGGGCGGCATCGCGGCCGGCGCGGCCCGCCGCCTGCATCAGCAGGCCGAACAACCGTTCGGGCGCGCGGAAGTCGCTGGAGAACAGCGCCGAGTCGGGGTTGAGCGCGGCGACCAGGGTGATGCGCCGGAAGTCGTGGCCCTTGGTCACCATCTGCGTGCCCACCAGCACGTCGACGTCGCCCGCATGCATGCGGGCGAGCTGCTGTTCCAGCGCGCCCTTGCCACGCGTGCTGTCGGCGTCCATGCGCGCGATGCGCACCGGCTCGCCGTTCGCCTGCTTCACCTCCGCCAGCAGGTCACCGAGGTGCTCCTCCAGCCGTTCGGTGCCGCGGCCCACCGGCGCGATGTCCACGTTGCCGCACTCCGGGCAGGCGCGCGGCACGCGCTCGGTGTAGCCGCAGTGGTGGCAGCGCAGGGTGCGGTCGATCTTGTGGAACACGCGGTAGGCGCTGCAGTTCGGGCACTCGCTCATCCAGTCGCAGGCCGTGCACGCCAGCACCGGCGCGTAGCCGCGGCGGTTCAGGAAGACCAGCGATTGCTCGCCGCGCGCGATGCGCTGCCCGATGGCATCGAGCAGCTGGGGCGAGAAGACGGTGTTCTTCGGCTGCAGGTTCATGTCCACCAGCCGCACGGTGGGGAAGCTGCCTTCGCCGCTCGCGGCGCTGCCCACGCGCGAGGCCATCAGCAGCCGGCGGTAGCGGCCCTTCTCGGCCGACTGCCAGCTCTCGAGCGACGGCGTCGCCGAGCCGAGCAGCACCTTGGCGCCTTCGAGCTTGCCGCGGTAGACCGCGAGGTCCCGCGCCGAGTAGCGCGCGCCCTCCTGCTGCTTGTAGCTGGGGTCGTGCTCCTCGTCGACGACGATGAGCCGCAGGTGCGGGATGGAAGCGAACACCGACATGCGCGTTCCCAGCACGATGCGCGCCGCGCCGCTGTGCGCGGCCAGCCAGCTTTTCAGGCGCTGCGGCGGTGTCATGCCGCTGTTCATCGCGACGACGTTGCCCGCGCCGAAGCGGGCCACGAAGCGCTCCTGCAACTGCGGGGTGAGGTTGATCTCCGGCACCATCACCAGGGCCTGTGCCTGCGGGTCGCGTTGCAGCATGCGCTGCACGGCCTGCAGGTAGACCTCGGTCTTGCCGCTGCCGGTGGCGCCGAACAACAGGAAGGCCCCGGGCTCCGCTTCGATGGCGGACAGGGCTTCGGCCTGTTCGGGGGTCAGCGGCAGGGGGGCGGCCGTGGGCTCGTCGCCCGCCGCGCCGGCGCCGCGTTTGAGCCGACGCGCGAGCTGGCTCGAGTCCAGGTCGCGCAGTTGCGGCGGCAGGCCTGAGAGCGCTACTTCACCGAGGCTGCGCTGGTAATAGTTCGCAGAAAAAGTAACCAGTTGTCTCCATTGCTGAGCAAGCGGAGCGATGCCCAAAAGGCACCCGGCGATGGCGCGGGTTTCGATGGCGGGCCGGTCCGGCGGTGTGGCGGGATCGCCGTCCCAGACCACCCCCAGCACCTCCCGCCGCCCCAGGGGCACTCGCACCAGCGTGCCGGGCAAGAGTGGAAGCTCACTTAAATAACTCAGCGGTCCGCCGATCGAGCTGTGCGCGGGGGTGGGGACGACAACGGCGATCCGGTGGAGCATGGAAGGGGCTGGTTAGCGGATTCTCTTGAGGCGGGTTTCCGAAAGGCCGTTTAAGTCTTTGATTTAAAAGCGCTTTGAGCCGGATTCAGGATTTTTGTGGATAACTTTGTTGATAGATGTCCCCACGAGGCCGCCGCAGCTAGAAAAATCAAGGGCTTGGACGGTTTGCCCGGAAAAATGGCATCAAAAAAAATCGTTCTAAATCAACGACTTAGGATCGCTATGGGTTTTGTAGCAAATCCCGGACGCACGGCCGAGGTGGGCCCCAACTTTTGTGCATAAGTCAAGCCTCTGGCAAAGTTTTTGCAGAGCCTGTGGCCTAGGGAACACCCTGATGACGAACTTTACATTCAGGCGCTTGGCGAACCGCGCATGCGCCTCGAATGGGCGTGAACGGTGTCGACGAGCACCTGCACATGCTCGGGCGGCGTGTGCTGGCTGATGCCGTGGCCCAGGTTGAAGATGTGGGACGGCCCGGTACCCGTACCGGTATGAGGGGCGCCGAAGCTGTCGAGAACCTTGATCGCTTCGGCTTCGATCCGCTCCGGCGGCGCGAACAAAATGTTGGGATCCAGATTGCCTTGTAACGCCTTGCTGTCGCCGACCATGGCACGCGCCCGGCCCAGGTTGGCCGTCCAGTCGAGGCCCAGCACGTCGCAATCCAGGCCGCCCATCTCATCGAGCCAGGGCGCGCCACCCTTGGTGAACACGACGCGTGGAACGGGCTCGCCGTCGTGCTCGCGCTTGAGCTGCCGCAGCACGCGCGCCGTGTAGGCCAGGCTGAACTCCTGGAACGCGCCGTCCGCGAGCACGCCGCCCCAGCTGTCGAAGATCATCACGGCCTGCGCGCCGGCTTCGATCTGCGCATTGAGGTAGGCCGCCACCGCGTCGGCGTTGATCTCGAGGATCCGGTGCATGAGGTCCGGCCGGCTGTACAGCATGGTCTTGACCAGGCGATAGTCGTCCGAACCGGCGCCTTCGACCATGTAGCAGGCGAGCGTCCAGGGGCTGCCGGAGAAACCGATCAGGGGCACGCGGCCGTCGAGCGCATGGCGGATCGACGTGACGGCGTCGAACACATAGCGCAGTTTCTCCATGTCGGGCACGGCCAGCGCCTTCACCGCGGCTTCGTCGCGCACCGGCGTCGCGAAGCGCGGGCCCTCGCCCAGCGCGAAGCTCAGGCCCAGGCCCATCGCGTCCGGCACCGTCAGGATGTCGGAGAAGAGGATCGCCGCGTCCAGCGCGTAGCGGTCCAGCGGCTGCAACGTGACTTCGGTCGCGAAGTCCTTGTTGGTCGCCAGGCCCATGAAGCTGCCGGCGCGGGCGCGGGTGTCGCGGTACTCCGGCAGGTAGCGGCCGGCCTGGCGCATCAGCCAGACGGGCGTATGGGGCGTGGAGAGGCGGCGGCAGGCGCGCAGGAAGGTGTCGTTCTGCAAGGATGCGAAGCTCATACGCCGATTGTCGCAGGCCGCGGGCCTATGATCTCGCCAACCCAATCGCGGCGGCGGGCATGAGCGGCACTTTCGAACAAGCCAGGGATTTCTTCACGCAGGGGCTGGCCCACTACCAGGCCGGGCGCTACACGCAGGGCGAGCGAAGCTTCGCGGCGTCGGCGGCGCTGCTGCCCGGGCGCATTTCCACGCTCACCAACCTCGGCGCGGCGCGGCTGAAGCTCGGCAAGCCGCAGGAGGCCGCCGACGTGCTGGAGGAGGTGCTGGCCCAGGAGCCGGACAACGTCGAGGCGCTCGGCCACCGCGCGACGGCGCTGGCCGAGCTGGGCCACCTGCCGCAGGCGCTGGCTTGCGTGGAGCGCGTGCTGGCGCTCGTGCCGGCGCTGGGCCATGCGTGGAGCCTGCGCAGGCGGCTGCTCAGGGACCTGGGCCGCCCGGGCGAGGCGGTGGCCGCTTTCGACGAAGCGATCGCGCGCGGTGCGGATCCGGCGCTCAATGGCTACTACCGCGCGGCACTGACGGGCCGCGATGTTCCCGCCACGGCGCCGCCCCACTACGTGCAGTCGCTGTTCGACACCTACGCCGAAGGCTTCGACGAGCACCTCGTTCGCGTGCTCCACTACCAGGCGCCGCAGGTCCTGGCGCAAGGGTTGCGCCAGATGGGCCGCCGCTTCGCGAACGCGCTGGACCTCGGCTGCGGCACCGGCCTGTGCGGGCCGCTGGTGCGCCCCCTGGCGGCGACGCTGCACGGCGTCGACCTCTCCGCCGCGATGGTCGAACGGTCCACGGCCGCCGGTGCCTACGACCAGGTGGTGCGGTCCGACATCGCCAGCTACCTCCAGGACACCGCGCAGCGGTACGACCTGGTGCTGGCCGCCGACGTGTTCATCTATGTCGGCGCGCTGGAAGCGGTGTTCGCGGGCGTGGCGCGCGTGATGGCGCCGGGCGGGGTGTTGTGTTTTTCCGTGGAATCGGCGGCGCAAGGCGAGGCGCCCGTCCTGCGCGACAGCCTGCGCTACGCGCACTCGCGCACCTATATCGAAAAGCTCGCCGCGCAATCCGGCTTCGAAGTCGGCGCGGTGTCCGAGCATGCGATCCGCGAGAACCAGCGCGTGCCGATCCCCGGCCTCTACTTCTGGCTCACGCCCCGATAGCGATCAGCGGACACCGCTCCCGGCGCTGTTCATCGGGCGGATCAGGCGTTAAAGTCCGTTCACGCAACCCCTGCGCAAGGAATCCGATCATGCCGCGCGTCGCCCTTATCCAGCATCCGCCCGCGTTCCTGGATCGCGCTGCCACGCTCGACCGCGCGGTCACGGCCGTCGACGAGGCGGCTCGCGGCGGGGCCCAGCTGATCGTCTTCCCGGAAGCCTACGTCTCGGGCTATCCGGCATGGATCTGGCGGCTGCGCCCCGGCGGGGATATGGCGCTCACCGAGCAGCTGTGTGCGCTGCTGCGGGCCAGCGCCGTCGATCTGGACGCCGACGATCTGCGGCCGCTGCGCGAGGCCGCCAGGCGCAATTCAGTCACGATCGTCTGCGGCGTCAACGAGCGCGACGGCGGGTTCAGCCGCAGCACGATCTACAACACGGTGGTGATCATCGGGACCGACGGCGCGCTGCTCAACCGCCATCGCAAGGTCATGCCCACCAACCCGGAGCGCATGGTCTGGGGCTTTGGCGATGCCAGCGGGCTGAAAGCGGTCGACACGCCCGCGGGCCGCGTCGGCGCGCTGATCTGCTGGGAGAATTACATGCCGCTCGCGCGCTGCGCCCTGTATGCGCAGGGCGTCGACATCTACGTGGCACCCACCTACGACAGCGGCGAGCGATGGATCGCTTCGATGCGGCACATCGCGCGCGAAGGAGGATGCTGGGTGCTCGGCAGCTGCAGTGCGTTCCAGGCGCGCGACCTGCCCGACACCCTGCCCGGCAAGGCAGCGATGTATCCATCTGCCGACGAGTGGATCAATGGCGGCGACTCGGTGATCGTGGCGCCGAGCGGCAAGATCGTGGCCGGTCCACTGCACGAGGCACAGGGCACCGTGGTCGCGGACATCGACCTCGGCGCGGCCGGCACGGCGCGGCGCACCCTCGACGTGGTCGGCCACTATGCGCGGCCGGATCTGTTCCAGCTGCACGTGAACACCCGGCCTGCGCAGCCGGTCGTCTTCAGTCAGGAGTGAGGCGCCTAGCTAGCTAGGAGGCTGGTCGGCAGAAGCGGGCGTGCAAGCAGCCTTGGCGGGACCAGGCCGGCGGGGCACTCCGCTCCGCGAATGTCCCCCCGTCGCCCTTGCGGGCTACCTCCGCCTTGATTTCGCTGCGCAGAGCGCCCCACCGTCCTGGTCCTGCGGTTCTCCAGGGGCGTTCGAACGTCGCGGCCCGGGTCAAGGGCGTCGGGTGGCCAACGCAGCGAAATAAAGGAGGAGGAAGCGGGCGTGCCCGCGCCGGGGGACATTCGCGGAGTTGGCCGCCCGGCGGCCTTGACCCGCGCACTTTCCTTCAGCCGCTAGCGAACCGCCTGGCGCAGCGCCTGGTCGATATCCCACAGGATGTCCTCCGCCTCCTCGATGCCGACCGACAGGCGGATCATGTCGGGCCGCACGCCGGCGCGCGCGAGTTCTTCCTCGCTCAGCTGGCGATGGGTGGTGGAGGCGGGGTGGATCACCAGCGTCTTGGCATCGCCGATGTTGGCGAGGTGGGAGAGGAACTCGCAGGCGTCGATGAAGCGTTCACCGGCCTTGGCGGGGTCTGCGGACTTGATGCCGAAGGTGAGGATGCCCGATGCGCCGGGGCGCCCGTCGACGCTGCGGAACTGCTTCTTCGCGAGTTCGTAGTGCGGTGAGTTCGACAAGCCCGGGTAATGGACCCAGCTCACCAGCGGGTGCTCGCCGAGGAATTCCGCCACGCGCAGTGCGTTGCGGCAATGCGCCTGCATGCGCAGGTGCAGCGTCTCGATGCCTTGCAGGATCAGCCAGGCATTGAGCGGCGAGAGTGCGGCGCCGAAGGTGCGGTTCACCTCCATGCGTGCCTTCATGGTGTAGCCGAAGTCGCCGAAGGTCTCGTAGAACTTCACGCCGTGGTAGGCGCGGCTGGGTTCCAGCATCTCGGGGAATTTCTGCGCCGCCAGGCCCGAGCCCCAGTCGAACTTGCCCGATTCGACGATGACGCCGGCCATCGTCGTTCCGTGGCCGCCGAGGTACTTGGTGGCGCTGTGCACCACGATGTCCGCGCCGAAGGCGAACGGGTTGCACAGGTAGGGGCTGGGGACGGTGTTGTCGACGATGAGCGGCAGGCCGTGCTCGTGCGCGATCTTCGCCACCGGCTCGATGTCGAACACGTTCACCAGCGGGTTGCCCAGCGTCTCGCCGTAGACGGCGCGTGTCGTGGACCGGATCGCGCGCCGAAAATTCTCCGGGTCTTGCGGATCGACGAACGTCGTCTCGATTCCCAGTCGCGCGAAGCCGATGCCGAGCTGGCCGACGCTGCCGCCGTACAGCGTCGAAGCCGCCACGATGTGGTCGCCTGCCTTGAGGATCGCCAGCAGCGCCGTCATCTGCGCCGCCATGCCGGTCGCGCACGCCAGCGCCGCGCGGCCGCCTTCGAGCGAGGCGACGCGTTCCTCCAGCACCGCCACCGTGGGGTTGCTGATGCGGCTGTACACGTTGCCGAAGGTCTGCAGGTTGAACAGGCTGGCCGCGTGTTCGGCCGAATCGAACACGAAGCTCGTGGTCTGGTGGATCGGCGTCGCACGGGCGCCGGTCACCGGGTCGGGCACCGCACCGGCGTGGATGGCGCGGGTTCCGAAACCGTAGTCGCGGTCTTGGGTCATGGGAGGCCCGTGTTCAGTAAGGCAGGTGCTGCGGGCGGCGCGCGGAGATCACGCGCGTGTTGACGCCGGCCCAGTTCAGGCCGCCGAACAGGCGCGCATGCTCGATCTTCACGCAGCGGTCCATCACCACGTCGAGTCCGGCGGTGAGCGCCTTGGCCGCGGCCGCCTCGTTGATCACGCCGATCTGCATCCACAGGCACTTCGCGCCGACCGCGATCGCCTCGTCGGCGATCGGCGGGATGTCCTCGCTCCTGCGGAAGCAATCGACCATGTCGATCTTCACGCCTTCGGCGGCAAGCGCCTGCGCGGCGGCCGTCACGCTCGGGTAGCAGCGCTGGCCGAGGATTTCGCTGGCGGTGGGGTTGACCGGCACGACGCGGTAACCGTGCCCCTGCAGGTACTTGGCCGCGAAGAAACTGGGCCGGTGCCATTGCGGCGACAGGCCCACGACGGCGATGGTCTTGCAGGTGCCGAGGATGCGGCGCAGGGTGGCGATGTCGGTCATTCCCGCAGTGTACGGGTGCCGCTCAACCCTTGTACTTGACCGAGCAGCCGTACGGCCGCGTCACGGCCTGCGAGATCGGCTTGCCGGCCAGCGCCTCGTTCAGGCCCTGGCGCACGTAGTTCACGGCTTTCCTGATGTCATCCGGATTGCTCGATGGGATGCTGTCGATGCCGCCCGCGTACACCAGCTTGCCTTGCGGATCGACGATGTACATGTGCGGCGTGGTACGCGCGCCGTAGGCCTTGCCGGCCACGCCTTCCTCGTCCGCCAGCAGCGCCGTGGGTTGCGCCTTGCGCGCCTGCTGCCACGCCACGACCTTGGCCGGCTCCATGTACTCGTAGGACGCCCGCTCGGTCGAGTTGATGGCCAGCCACACCACGCCCCTGCCCACGGCCTCCTGCTGCGTCGCGGGCATGTTGCCGCTGTCGTAGTGCTTGCGCACGTAGGGGCAGCCGGGATTGGTCCACTCCAGCACCACGTGCCTGCCGCGATAGTCGCTGAGCTTCACCGTCTTGCCGCCCGCGTCCTTCAGCGTGAAGTCGGGGGCGGCCTGGCCCACACTGGGCGCAGCGTGCGCGGCGAAGGCCAGGGCGATGGCGGACAGGGCAAGGAAGGTTCTGCGCAACAACATCTCGAATGCCTCCTACAGCTTGGCAATCACCGAACGGACCTCCTCCACCCCCAGTATCTCGGAGAGCACGACCGGCGCGCGCCCCTGCCTGTAAAAGACATAAACCGGCACGCCGTTGCGCCCGAGCTGGGCCAGCGCGGCGGTGATGGCCGGGTCGCGGCGCGTCCAGTCGGCGCGCAGCAGCGCGACCTTCTTGGCCGACAGGTCGGCCAGCACGCCGGCATTCGCGAGCGTGGTCTTCTTGTTGTACTGGCACGTCACGCACCAGGCGGCGGTGAAGTCCACGAACACGGGCTGCCCCGAGGCCAGGATCTGGTCCACGCGGCCCGGTTCCCAGGCCTGCCACCCGCTGTCGCTGCGCGCCATGGGCTGCTGTTGGGGCAGCTTCGTGATGTTGGCGCCGGCGGCCCAGGCCAGCAGGCCGAGGCTCGCGAGCGAAATGGCGGCGATCACCTGGCGGGCGCGGCCGTGCAGCGTCAACGCCCAGATCACCATGCTCATCGCCACCAGCAGCCCCAACAGCGCGCCGGCGCCGTCGATGCCGCTTTGCTGGCCCAGCACCCAGACCAGCCAGGCGACGGTGGCGAACATCGGGAAGGCCATCAGCTGGCGGAAGGTCTCCATCCACGCCCCGGGCCGCGGCAGCAGGCGTGCGACCGCCGGCACCCAACTGGCCGCGAGGTAGGGAACCGCCATGCCGACGCCGATGGCGGCAAACACGAGCAGCGCCTCGGCCGCGGGCAGGCCGATCGCGAAACCGAGCGACGCACCCATGAAGGGTGCCGTGCAGGGAGACGCCACGGCCACCGCGAGCACGCCGGAGAGGAAGGCGTTGGCCACGGGGTGGCGCGCTTCCAGCGCGGCCACGCGGGACGGCAGGAACGAGCCGAAATGGTAGACGCCCGCCAGGTTCAGCCCGATCAGCGTGAACAGCGCGGCGAGCACCGCCACCACGGCGGGCGACTGCAGCTGGAAGCCCCAGCCCAGCTGCTCGCCGGCCGCGCGCAGCGCGAGCATCAGGGCGCCCAGGGCCGCGAACGAAAGGACCACGCCGGCGCTGTACGCGAGGCCGCTGATCCGGTGGAGCCGCCGGTCGTTGGCGTGGCGCGTGAAGCCCACCACCTTGATGGCGAGGATGGGGAAGACGCAGGGCATGAGGTTGAGGATCAGGCCGCCGAGCAACGCGCCGAGCAGCGCGGCTGCCAGCGTGAGCGTCGCCGTCGGTGCGGGGCCGCCGATCGCACCGGGGCCGCTGGCCGCAGCGTCGCCGCCTCCCGGGTTCGCGCGCAAGGCCGCCTCCAGCGCCGGCGAGATGCCGGTCACGGCGGCGACGGCGGGCCATTCGCCCTGCACCCGCGCCTCGGTCCGCCAGCCTTGCGCGCCCTGCGCGAGCACCATCGGCAGCACGCCGGGGCTGTTGGCGCGCTGCGGCGAAAGGGGAACGCGGGCGGTCCAGTCATCGCCTTGCCAGGCCTGGGTCCACTTCGCGGCGGTTTCGATCACTTCACCGGTCTCGGGGAAGAACTCCAGCGTCTTGCCGCGAACCGCCGCCGGCAGGCCGCTGACCGTGAGCTGGATCGCATGGCCGTCGATGGCCGCCTTGCTCTCGCCCTTGAGCGGCTTGGGCTGCGCGTCGAAGGCGGCTTGGAACGCCGCGGCGTTCAGCGCCGTGGTGCTCTTGGCCGGGACCTTGAGGATGAAGTCGCCCTCTTCGGGGATGCATTCCTGCTTGCAGACCAGCCAGCTGGCCTTGAGCCGGACTTCGATGTCGCCGCCCAGCAGGGAGGGCTTGAAGTCGGGCGCGATCGAGAGCGGCACCGGCAGCAGCACCGTGCCCTCGTAGCCGTAGTTGGCGAGGTTGCCGATCGTGATCTTCTTGGGCACCGGCCACGCGATGTCGCCGGCGGTGATGCCCGCGGGTAGCGTCCACTGCAGGAGCGTGGGCAGCCCGGAGTCGCCCGAGTTCTTCCAGTAGGTGTGCCACTCGGGCTGGTGCGCGACCTGCAGGCCGACCCACACGGACTTGCCGGGGGCGAAGCCGTCCGGCGCATGCGCCATCAGCTCGGCGCGCACGCGCTCGGTGGTGGCGACGCTCTTCGCGCCGCCCTGGGCCCAGGCGGCGGCGGGCAGGGCCAGGAACGCCGCCAGGGCGGCGGCCGGCAAGACTCGGAGGGGATTCATCACGGTGTGTGAGCTCGACTGTAGGTGATTGGTTCCATCAGGCAAAGCCCAGGACGACGCGCCGGGTGGTGGCGCTCTTCTTTTCGATCTTGGTGACCACGACCGCGCCGATCTCGGCAGTGTTGGCCACATGCGTTCCGCCGCAGGGCTGGAAGTCGATCGCTTCCCCGCCGATCCGCCCGGCCTCCGCGGTCGCGGTGCCGATCAATATCGTGCGGATGCGCCCCGTGCCGCGCGGCGGCTGCACCGACATGCTCTTGACCAGCGCCGGGTTGGCGTCCAGCTCGTCGTCGGTGATGGCGCCCACGGCAACGGGGTAGCCGGCGGCGACCAGGCGCGCGATGCCCTGCGTCAGGGCTTCCTTGTCCAGCGGATCGGTCATGTTGAAGTCGAGGCGCGCGTAGTCGGGGGTGATCGAACAGCCATTCACCAGCTGCGGCACGAGATGGCACAGCAGGTGCGTCGTGGTGTGGAAGCGCATCAGTTTGTGGCGGCGTTGCCAGTCGACCTTAGCGGTCACCACGTCGCCGGGCTTGAGCTTTGTCAACAGCTCGTCCTGCCCCGCTGCGGCCATATGGCAGATGGCGTGGGTCGGGCGGCCTTCGGCATCCTTGCCCTTGCGGGTGTCGGCGATGGCGAGTTGGCGGCCATCGGCGAGCACCAGCACGCCGCTGTCGCCGGCCTGGCCGCCGCCGAGGGGATAGAACACGGTGCGGTCCAGCACGATGCCGCGCTCGTCGATCGCCACCACGGTGGCTGTGCAGTCCTGCAGGTAGGCGTCGGCGCGGAAGAGCTCTTCGGTCATGCCCCCATTTTCGCGGTTTCCGCCTGCAGGCGCCCATCGGGGGCCGGAACAGGCTTTCAGCCGATGAGGACACCGTCACGTGGCCGTGTAGGCCGATTTCGCTTTTTGACGTCTTTGCGTCCCCGTGCAAACAAAGCTGCGGCACATCGGGCGCAGACTGCGCCTTCCGGCCCCGGACCGGGGCCTTCATCCCGAAGGAAGAACCATGACAGTCGCACGCATCACCGAAATCAGCAGCGTCAGCGCCACGAGCTTCCAGGACGCGATCGTCCAGGGCGTCGAGCGCGCCAACAAAACGCTGAAGAACGTCAAGGGGGCCTGGGTCAAGGACCAGGAAGTGACCATCGACAACGGCAAGGTGACGGGCTACAAGGTCATCCTGAAGGTGACGTTCATCCTGGCGGAATGAGCCCGCAGCCGGCCATCGCGACGTAACGCGCGCCGAGCCGGGCATCACGGCTGCGGCGGCGCGCCCTTGAACGGGTTGAAGCCGGTCACCAGCGCCATCGCCGCCAGCACCAGCAGGCAGCCGGGCAGCATGCCGGCCGTTACCGGCTCGTCGAGGAACAGGCTGCCCCAGGTGACGCCGAACAGCGGAATCATGAAGGCCGGCGAGGTCGCCGCACTGGCCGGGATCTCGCGCATGAGGCGCATGCTGAGCCAGTACATGAAGCCCGACGTCACCATGCCCAGCACGGCCACGGACAGCATGGCACCGGTGGTGGGCCGCATGGACGGCGCGGTCGCCGCCATCGGCAGCAGCAACAGGAGTGTGGCGGCCACATGCACGGCGGCCGATGCGGGCAACGGCCCGAGGGCGAGCGTGGCGCGCTTCATCAGGATCGCGCCCAGGCCGTAGCAGCAGGAAGCGGCGATGCAGGCCAGCGCGGCCACGACCACCTTCGCATCCACGGCGATCGGCCCGAGCCGCACCAGCAGCGCGACGCCCGTGAAGCCGAGCGCGCAGCCCGCGAGCCGGCGCGCCGTCAGGCGCTCCTCGCCGATCGCCGCCGCGCCCATGATGCCGAACAGCGGCGCCGTCGCGTTGAGCACGGCCGAGTAGCCCGCGGGCAGCACCAACCCGGCCCAGTTGAACAGCACGAAGGGGGCCACCACCGTGAGCAGGCTGAGCACCGTCACGCGGCGCCATGTCGCCTTGCCGGGCCACTGCTGGCGCAGCGCCCGCATCAGCACCGCGAGCACGAGCGCGGCGAGCGCGCAGCGCAGGCCGGCCAGGCCGAGCGGCCCGAACGCGGGGCTGGCCACGCGAATGAGCGGGAACGAAGCGCCCCACAGCGCGGACAGGAGGACCAGTTGGAGAAAGTGACGCGTTCGCATGGCTTTGGACGCTGATCATCGCAGGGGTCGCGCCCTAGCCGTTTCGATGTACAGGCCTCGCGCGCCGGGCGGGGCGCGATTAGACTGCCCTGCATAGGTGGCCCGATGCAACGCCGCACGCTGTTGAACTTCCTGCCCGCGCTGGCCTGCCCCGGCGCCTTCGCGCAGCCCGCGGCACGCGCCGCGCCGCTGGGCAAGCGCATCCCGTCGTCCGGCGAAGAAATCCCCGCCGTCGGGCTGGGCAGCTGGATCACCTTCAACGTCGGCGACGACCGCGAGGCGCGCGCGAACTGCGCCGAGGTGATGCGCCACCTCTTCGCCGCGGGCGGCCGCCTGATCGACTCGTCGCCGATGTACGGCTCGTCGCAAGGCGTGATCGGCGAGGGCCTGCAGAAGATCGGCTCGCCGCGCCAGCTGTTCTCCGCGGACAAGGTGTGGACGTCGTCCGGCGGCGCGGCGCAGGTGGAGGCCTCGCGCAACCTGTGGCGCGTGCCGCGCTTCGACCTGCTGCAGGTGCACAACCTGCTGGCGTGGGAAAAGCAGCTGCCGCTGCTGCAGGCGATGAAGGCGGAAGGGCGCGTGCGCTATGTGGGCATCACCACGTCGGAGGGCCGGCGCCACCGCGAGATCGAGGAGGTCATGCGCGGCCACCGCATCGACTTCGTCCAGCTCACCTACAACCCGCTCGACCGCGAGGCCGAGCAGCGCCTGCTGCCGCTGGCGCGCGAGCGCGGTATCGCGGTGCTGGCCAACCGGCCGTTCCGTGAGGGCGCGCTGCTGCGCGAACTGCGGCGCCACCCAGTGCCGGCCTGGGCCGCGGAGATCGATTGCGACAGCTGGGCGCAGGTGGTCCTGAAGTTCATCGTCACGCACCCGGCCGTCACCTGCGCGATCCCGGCGACCCGCCAGGTGACGCATGTGCGCGAGAACATGGCGGCCGCCACGGGGCGCATGCCGAACGACGCCATGCGCCAGCGCATCGCCGCGCACATCGCGAAGCTGTAAGCCATGTCCGAGTGGTGGACCTACCGGCTCTCGGATTTCCTGATGTTCTCGCCCGCCACGTACTGGCGGCTGGTGGAGCGCTACAACGGCGATGTGTGGCCCATGCACGTCCTGACGATCGCTGCCGGTGCGATGTTGCTGTGGTGGGCGGCCGCCCGGAGACCGGCGGCGGGAAGGGCGGCGGCGGCGGTGCTCGCGGCCGCGTGGCTCTGGGTCGCCTGGGCCTTCCATTGGCAGCGCTACGCGACGGTCAATTGGGCGGCGCCCTGTTTTGCCGCGGCATTCGCGCTGCAGGCGGTGTTGCTGGCCGCGGCGGCGGTGATCGGCCCGAAGGGCCATGCGGGCGGCGCCGGCGATCGCACTCGGGCGGCCGGGCTGGCCCTGGCGGCGGCCGGCTTGCTGCTCTACCCGCTGCTCGCTCCCGCGACGGATCGTCCGTGGGCCCAGGCCGAGGTGTTCGGCGTGATGCCGGAACCCACGGCGCTCGCCACCCTCGGCTTCCTGCTGGCCACGCGGTGGCCGCGCCGCGGCTGGCTGGCCGTGATCCCGGCCCTGTCGCTGGCGGTGGGGCTGGCCACGGCGTCGCTGCTGGGGCCGTGAACGCCGCTACCCGCATTTCGTTCAGCCTGCGTTCATGCAGGCACCGGCAAGATGCGATCCATACCAACCACGGAGGGATCTCCATGAAGCATCTTGCACTGGCCTGCCTCGCAGCCACCGGAATGGCCGCGGCCCACGCCGACACCTTCTTCGACAACGCCCGCGTGCGCGGCGCGGAGCCGCAATACGAAACCGTCAACGCGCCGCGCGAGGAGTGCAGCACGCAGCTGGTCAACGAAACCCGGCGGGTCGATGCCGGCCCCAACTATGGCGGCGCGGTCGTCGGCGGTGTCGCGGGCGCGGTGCTGGGCAACCAGGTGGGCAAGGGCCATGGCCGCGAGGCCGCCACGGCCGTCGGCGCGGTGGTCGGCGCCCTCGCCGGCGACCGGATCGCCAGCCAGGGTCGCGAGCAGTACCAGGTCGTGCCGCGCGAAGTGACCAGCTGCCGCACCGTGAACGAGGCGCAGACGCGGCTGACGGGCTACCGTGTGGACTACGACTACCGCGGCCAGCGCTACACCACCTTCATGCGGGACAACCCCGGCCCCAGCCTGCAGGTGCGGGTGTCGGTGGAGCCCGTTGTCCGGTAGTACGATGACAGCCGTGCCATGAAACACCTGCTCGCGCCGATCTGCGCCGCCCTCCTGCTGCTCTGTGCCCCCGCCTGGGCGGACATCTCCCGCGACGATGCCGCCGCGGTGGCGCAGCGCGCGAGCGGCGGGCGGGTGCTGTCGGTGGAGAAGGCCGGCTCGTCATGGCGGGTGAAGGTGGTGACGGCCAAGGGCGAAGTCCGGGTGATCATGGTGGACGCCGCAACGGGGCGGGTGCAGTAACCACGCGCCGGGCCGCTCCACCATGCGTCTGCTGCTGATCGAGGACGACGCCGCGCTGCGGCTGGGCCTGGCCCGCCAGCTCGAGGCCGAGGGCTACCGGGTGGACCAGGCCGCCGACGGCGAGGACGGCCTGTTCCAGGCGCGGGAGTACCCGGTGGACCTCGCCATCATCGACCTGGGCCTGCCCAAGCTCAGCGGCCTCTCGGTGGTGCAGCGCCTGCGCGCCGACGGCCGGGCCATCCCGATCCTGATCCTCACCGCGCGCGGCAGCTGGCAGGACAAGGTGGTGGGCCTGGAAGCCGGCGCCGACGATTACCTGGTCAAGCCTTTCGAATATCCCGAGCTCGCCGCACGTGTGAAGGCACTGCTGCGCCGCTCGCTCAAGGCGACCTCCGACGTGCTCACGCTGGGCCCGCTCGGCATCGACTTCTCCGCCCAATCCGCGCGCCTGAGCGGCGCGCCGCTGGACCTGACGACCTACGAGTACCGCGTGCTCGAACTGCTGGTGCGCGAACGCGCGCGGGTGGTGAGCAAGCAGGAGCTCTCCGATTACCTGTATCCCCACGACGAGGACCGCGACAGCAACGTGCTCGAAGTGCTGGTGGGCCGGCTGCGCCGCAAGCTGGACCCGGACGGCACGCTGGCGCCGATCGAAACGCTGCGCGGGCGCGGCTACCGCCTCACCCTCGGATGAGGTTCGGCTGCTCCATCCGCGCGAGACTGATCCTGGGCGCCGCGCTGGTGCTGGTCGCCTTCCTGACGTTCGCCGGCGTGGCGCTGCAGCGCGCGCACGCGGACAGCGTGCGGGCCGCGCATTTCGCGCGGCTGCAAGGCACGATCTATCTGCTGCTGGCCGGCGCCGAAGTGGATGCGGCCGGTGCGCTGGTGATGCCCGCGAGCCTCGCGGAGCCGCGCCTGTCGCTGCCCGGCTCCGGCCTGTACGCCAGCATCCTGAACGTCAACCGCCGCGAGACGTGGCAATCGGCGTCGAGCGTCGGCGCCAACCCGCCGTTCCCGCGCGAAGTGCCGGTGGGGCAGTGGCGCTACGACATCGTGGACGGCCCGGGCGGCGCGTTCCTCGCGGTCGGCTACGGCGTCAAGTGGGCCGGGCCGGCCGTCGAGGCCACGCTGGTGCTTTCCGCGCTGGAAGGCAAGTCGGCGTTCGACCGCGAGGTGAAGGCGTTCCGGCAGACGCTGTGGAGCTGGCTCATCGGCTCCGGCGTGCTGCTGCTGCTGTCGCAGACCCTGTTGCTGCAATGGGGCCTGGCGCCGCTGCGGCGCGTGGCGCAGGAGGTCGCGCGCATCGAGCACGGCGAGCAGGCCGAAGTGGAAGGCCTCTATCCACGGGAAATCGCGGCGCTCACCGGCAACCTCAACACCCTGATCAAGCAGGAGCGCGTGCGCCAGACCCGCTACAAGGAAGCGCTGAGCTACCTCGCGCACAGCCTGAAGACGCCGCTGGCCGTGCTGCGCACGGCGCTGGGCGAGCCGGCGCAATTGCCCGCCGTCGTGGCCCAGCAGGTCGACCGCATGGACAACATCGTGCAGCACCAGCTCGGCCGCGCGGCCGCCAGCGGCTCGGCGCGCTTCGCGCCTTACCTGCCGCTGGCGCCCATCCTGAACCGCATCCGCGATTCGCTGGGCAAGGTTTACGCGGAGAAGAGCCTGGAGTTCCAGGTCGACTGCCCGCCCGACCTGAGCTGGCGCATCGACGAGGGCGACGCGTTCGAGATGTTCGGCAACGTCCTGGACAACGCCGCCAAGTGGGCCCGGCACCGCGTCACCGCGAGGGCCTGGCGTGAAGGCGGCGGTCTGAGGGTGCGGGTCGAGGACGACGGCCCCGGCTTCAGCGACACGCAGGCGGTGCTGCAGCTGCACGTGCGAATGGACGAGAAGGTGCCCGGCCATGGCGTGGGCCTGGCCGTCGTCAACGACCTGGTGGCCAGCCACCAGGGGCAGCTGGGGCTGTCCCGCTCGCCCTGGGGCGGGGGGCAGGTCGACATCTCCCTGCCGCCGGTCTGACCGCTTGCCGCGGCCAGGAAACTTTCTGCGTTCGGTTCAGCTTGCGTTCATGCACGCACCCGCATGATCACTCCCATGCCAACCCAAGGAGCCATCGTGAAACGTCTCTCTGCCAAGTCTCTTGCCACCGCTGCCGTCGTGCTGGGCACTCTCGCGGCGGCCTCCGTCGCGCATGCCCGCAGCGATGTGATCTTCTCCATCGGCATCCAGTCGCCGGGCTACGGCTACGTGCAGCCGGCGCCGGTGTATGTGCAGCCGGCCCCCGTGTACGTGGCGCCTCCCGCCTACTACGCGCCGCGTCCCGTGTACGTCCAGCCGCAGGTTTCCTACTACGGGCAGACCCGCTACGACCGCCGTGACGACGGCCGCTACGAGCGCCGCTGGGGCCCCAACGGCGACCTCGACCGTGACGGCATCCGCAACCGTGATGACCGCGACATCGACGGCGACGGCATCCGCAACCGCCGCGACCACTTTCCGAGCGACCGCTACCGTTACTGACGAGCGCGAGGGCCGATAAAAACCCCCTGCGGCTTGCCTGCCGCAGGGGGGTGGAGAACGCCGGGCTGAAGAAACTTGCAAAAAAGCGCCCCGGCAGATGAAGCGTACGCACATTTGCACCCCGATTCAGTGCTGTGCGTCACGTTATTTTGTAACCGCCGGCGCTGTATCCGGCGCCGGCGGCGGACTCAGGGCCGGAATATCAACGTGAAAGTCGCGCCCCGGTCGGGCGCGGACTCGGCATGCACCGACCCGCCATGCCGCTCCATGATGCGGCGTACATTGGCCAGCCCCATGCCCGTTCCCTCGAATTCGGCGGCGCTGTGCAATCGCTCGAACGGGCTGAACAGGCTTCCCGCGTACGCCATGTCGAAACCGACGCCGTTGTCACGAATGCGTATGGCGTGGCCCCTGGCCGGGTCGGTGTGGCCCTCGATGTCGATGGCCGGCTGTTGCCGCGTGCGACTGTACTTGATGCTGTTGGACAGCACATTGACGAAGGCCAGCAGCAGCAGCGACGGGTCGCCGCGCACCACCGGCAGCGGGTCCACCGTCCACGTGGGGGCCCGGGCCGCCGTCTCGGGGGCCAGGGCGCTGCGCGCGCCTTGCACCACCAGGTTCAGGTCGACGGGAGCCATCTCGATCTTCCTCTGGCCCAGCCGCGCGAACTCCAGCAATCCGCGGATCATGCGATTGGCGGAGTCGGCCGCCGTCAGGATGCGCTTCAGGTGGGATGCGTCGGCCGCGGGCAGCAGGTGCCCGGCGTGCTGCTGGATCACCTGGGCGAAAGCGGTGATGCTCGTGATGGGTTGCTGCAGGTCGTGCGCGAGGCCGCCCGCGAAAGCGTTGAGATCGCGGTTGGCGGCCTCGAGCTGCGCCACGGCGCGGGCGCGCGCATCCCAAGCCTGCTTCAGGGCGAGCAGGTTGCGCACCCGGATCAGCAGTTCGGACCGGTCCACGGGCTTGGTCAGGTAGTCCCGCGCGCCGGCGGCCAGCGCCCGCAGCCGCGCGTCGCGCTCGTCCAGGCCGGTGACCACCAGTACGGGGATGTGGGGCGCGGCCTCCTTCAGCGAGGCGAGGACGCCGAACCCGTCGAGCACCGGCATCATCAGGTCCAGCAGGATCACGTCCGGCGGGTCGGTCTCGACCAGCCGGAGCGCCGCCTGCGGATCGTCGCACGTGACCACCCGGCAAGGCTCCGACTGCAGGAAGGCGCGCATGAGGCGCAGGTTCACCTCCTTGTCGTCGACGACCAGCACCACCGGCAGGTGCTCCGGCGCGGACTCGCCCATGCCACCTGGCTCCCCGGCATTCATGCGGAAACCTCCTTGCCCAACGCCCCCCGCCTGGCGGCGATCGCGCGGTGCACCTCCCTGACGAAGCGGCTGTGATCGAACGTCGATTTCTGCAGCACGACGGCGACCAGGCCATTGAGCGTGACCTTGTCCTGCGCGCTCAATGCCTTGGCCGTCACCACCATCACGGGGATCACGGCCGTCTCGGGACTGTCCTTGAGCATCTCGACCACGTCGAAGCCGCTCACCTCCGGCATCATCAGGTCCAGCACGATCAGGTCCGGCAGTTCGCGCCGGGCCGTCTCGATGCCCTCCTTGCCGCCGTGGGCCCGCAGCACGTGGTAGGCCGGCCCCTGGAGATAGGTGGCGAGCAACTCCACCGCCTTGGGATCGTCGTCCACGAGCAGGACCCGGGACACCCGCCTGGCACGGGTGATGCCGGCGTCTTCCAGTGCGCCGATGAATTCCTCGCGGCTGACGGGTTTTTGCAGGACGCCGCTGGCACCCAGGGAGAAGCCCTTGTGCGCGTCGGCCACGATGGAGACGATGACCACCGGGATGTGCGCCGACACGGACTCCGGCAGCTTCAACAGCGCCAGCAGGTCCCAGCCGTCCATATCCGGCAGCAGCAAGTCCAGGATGATGACCGTCGGCAGCCGGCTCGTCAGCGCGTCCAGTGCCAGCCCCGCGGTGGCGGCGCGCACGACCTCGAACCCCTCCGGCTCCAGTTGCAGGCGGATCAGCTCGGCGGCGTGGTCGTTGTCCTCGATCATCAGGGCCAGCGGCCGGCTCGACGCGGCCGCGCCGTCGCGCGGAAACTGCGGCATCGTCCTGGCAGCCGCGCCGACTTCGCGCCAGGGCAGCCATACGAGGAACTGGCTGCCCCGCCCCGGCGTGCTCGCCAGGGCGACGCTGCCGCCGTGCAGCTGCGCCAGGCGCTCGACCAGCGCCAGGCCCAGGCCCGTGCCTTCCGCCTCCTTCGACATCGACGAATCCAGCTGGGAAAACATGCGAAAGAGCCGGGACGCATCCTCCGGCGCGATCCCGATGCCGGTGTCCTCGACCAGGATCTGCAGGTAGTCGCCGTCGTCGGCAAGGGGCGGGGCCTGCCGGATCACCACGGTCGGGGCATCGCTGCTCCAGGCCTCGACATCGGCCCGCGCGACGCGGCGGGCGGCCAGCGCCACGCGGCCGCCGTCGGGGGAGAACTTCACCGCGTTGGACAGCAGGTTGTAGATGATCTGCTTGGTCTTGCGCGGATCGATCATCAGCGAGCCCAGCTCGGGCGGGACGTCCAGGGCCAGGCGCACGCGGCGCTTGGAGGCCTTCTCCCGGACGATCGACAGGCTGTGCTCGAACAGGGTGGCGGCGACCGTGGGCTCCAGGTCGAGCGACATCTGGCCGGCCTCGATCTTGGACAGATCCAGGATGTCGTTGATCAGCGCCAGCAGGTGCTGGCCGCTGTCGTGGATGTCAGCGACGTAGTGCCGCTGCGCCTCGGCCAGCTCGCCCACCAGCCCATCCCTGAGCACTTCGGAAAACCCGATCACCGCATTGAGCGGCGTGCGCAATTCGTGCGACATGTTCGCGAGGAACTCGGACTTGAGACGGCTCGCCCGCGCCAGCTGTTCGCTCTTCTCGGCCAGCATGTCGTGCGCCTCGGCCAATCGCGCGTGCAACCGGCCGTTCTCCAGCAGCAGCACCACCAGCACGAAGCCGCTGGCCAGCAGCCCGTAGATGCGGCCCACGTACCAGCCCAGGTCGTAACGCGCGTGGTTGAAGACGGCGGCCAATGCGCTGTCGGCCGCCCACACACAGAGCACGATCATCAGCCACAGGTCCAGCACCGAATGCGGGCCGCGCTGCCACAGCACCGCCAGCGCGACCAGGCCGAACCCCCAGGTGGCCGCCGCCACGACCACCTTGACCGGCGCATCCGTATTGCCCGCCATGATCGGCGGCAAGGCGTCGTGGCCTGCCGTCGCCACCAGCACCAGCACGGCCGCCAGCCCCAGCGCGGCCGCGGCGCTGAGAAAGATATGCAGGTGCGCCTTCTCGGGAGCCGGTCCGGCGCCGTGCTTCTCGTCCTTGAGCAATGCGTAACCGATGAAGAACAGGGGGAAACCGCCGTGCCAGAAGAAATACAGCCATGCGGTCGTCTGCGGCCCGGCGCCGAGCGCCCCACCCGTCGTGAACAAGCCGGGGAAGCTCAAGGCGTGCGCGATCGCCATCAAGGCGCCGAACAGGTAGCCCGCGCCCAGCATCAGCAGCGCGCGCGAGCGGAGGATGACGTACTGTCCCCATAGCAGCACCGCCGTGATCAGGTCGCAGACGACGAGTGCGGACTGGTAGACCGGCAGGAACGCCGGCACCTGCGGGAGCGGGACTTGGGCAAACGGCGCCGCGGCCAGGAACACCGCCGCGGAGGCCAGCGCCACCGCGAGCGCGATCCGGCGCGCGCGGTGGCCGGGGGTGAGCGTGGGCAGAAAGGGCGAGGTGCTGTGCATCGGCGCGCCGGCGATCAGGGGGCGTGACGATACATGCGACCCCGCGTGGCGCAGCGCAGCAGCTGGTTTGCTCGAATCTCCCTCAACTCCATGGTTGCAATATAGATCAACAGTTACAAGATGGAAATGGCGCGGCGACCGAAATGCACGGCGACGCTACCGGAGAGGAACTTTCATTTTCAAATGGTGTATCCATTCCGCCATGGTGTCGAGCAGTTCATCACGCGCCTGTGCGTCGTTGCGGCCCGAGCGAACGAGGACATGGAAGGAATGGTCCGCGCCCTCGACGGCGTGCAGCGTGGCGCGGGCCCCGAGCTGCGCGGTGGTTGGCCGCATCAGGTCCAGGTTGGCCAGCTCGTCGCGCGTGCCTTGCAGGAAGAGCATCGGCAGCCCCACGCCGGCCAGGTGCTTCGCGCGATCGGCCGAGGGCTTGCCCGCCGGATGCAGTGGAAATCCCACGAAGACGATCCCCTCGACGCCAGGCAGCGGTTGCGCCGCCTGCGCCTGCGACGTCATGCGCCCGCCGTACGATTTGCCGCCCGCGAAGAGCGTCAGGGCCGGCAATTGGCGCGCCGCCTCCTCGACCGCGGCGCGCACCGCGGCCTGCGCGACGGCCGGTGCGTCCGGGCGCTTCGAGCCCTGCTCCATGAACGGAAACTGAAACCGCAGCGTCGCGATGCCGCGCCGGGCCAGGCCGTCGGCCATCGCCGCCATGAATGCGTGGTGCATGCCCGCGCCGGCGCCGTGGGCGAACACATAGCAGGCCTGCGCATTGGCGGGCAGGTCGAGCAGGCCCGAGAGGGTGGCGCCCGCGGCCAGCGGAATCGTCAAGGGCGTGCAACGGGACGGCATGGGGTGGCTTGGCGGCGCCTAGACGTCGTAGGCGCGGCGGTGCGTTTCGCTGACCAGGTCCCGGTACTCGCCGTGCTTGCGGATGTAGCCGGCGATGAACGGGCAGACGGGGACGGCATTGATCCCGCGCTTGCGCACCTCGTCCAGCGCGAACCGGGCCAGTGTCGAGCCGAGGCCCTGGCCCTCGAACTGCGGCAGCACCTCGGTGTGCGTGAACATCAGCATGCCCGTGAGCAGGTTGTATTCGGAATAGGCGGCCACCACGCCGCCCTTGCGCAGCTCGAAGCGGTGGGCCTCGGGGTTGTCGGAAAGGGTGATGTCATCCATGACTTTATTTGAACACGCGGCCCCGGCGAAGTACCATGGCTGATACCGTACTTTTCGTGGCTCGACATGGACAAGCGGGTGCAGGTAGCGCTGATGGCGACCGTGCTGCTCAGCGGCGGCGCGCGGTACCTTGACTTCAACGGCGGCGTCGTGCCCTATCGAGAGGATGAACGGCAGGTCGCGCAGCGCCGCGGCGCCCTCGAGCATTGCCTGTATGCGGCGCAGATGATGTTCGACGTGCAGTGGGCCGCGGCCTGCACGACGCAGGTCGGCGCCGATGACAGCGCCGACTGCGACCTGCCCGACGCCAAGGCCGCCGTCGTCAACGCGTGGCTGAACGACGCGGAAAAGATGTGCATGGCCGAGGCGCGCACGCCCCCCTGAGAAACCCCTGCCTGCGTTGACTTCCGTCAAGCGCCGGCCCGCCGCCGGCGCCCATGATAGGCATGACACACCAGGAGCTTCGTCATGGGCGACCCCGTCAAGGCATGGCACGAGGAACACATGTACTTCAACCGCCTGCTGCGGCTGCTGCAGCATGAGGTGGAAGTATTCGCCACGGCCGAGGTGCCGAACTACGCGCTGATGCTGGACATCATCAGCTACCTGCGCGATTACGCCGACCAGTACCATCACCCGCGCGAGGACGAAGTCTTCCGCCGGCTCGCCCAGCACCGGCCGGACCAGCGGATCCCCGTGGCCCGCCTGCAGCAGGAGCATCGCGTGATCGCCAATGCCGGCACGACGCTGATGCGCCTGCTGGAAGAGGTGCAGTCCGACGCCGTGGTGTCGCGGGCCCAGGTCGAGGTGGCCGCGGCGACCTACCTCGTCTATTACGGCAACCACATCGCCAACGAGGAAGAGCAGATCCTCCAGCTGGCGGGGCAAACCCTCAACGCAGAGGATTGGCAGGCCGCCAAGGATGCCGCGCCCGCGGGCCACGACCCGTTGCTGGGCGCGCATCCCGAAGAGCGCTTCCGCGAGTTGCGGCGCCGGATCGCGGTGGAGGCCTGAGCGCTCGCCCCGGTCCCTAGCGCGGCTGCATGTCGCTGGCCTTGACGCCCGTCTCGGCCCGCGCCTCGCTCATGAGCGCGGCACAGTTGCTGTCCTTGCCGGTGCCGAAGTCCAGCAGCGGGAGCAAGGCGCCGACACCGCCGGTCGCCAGCCCCAAGGCCACGGCCAGGCCGCCGCGCAGCGTCGCGCCCTGCAGCTCGGGCTTGAGCACCGGCGCCATGAACGACCCCGTCACCCCGATGGGCCCGCGCAGCGACGCCAGGCTGAACCCCTTGGACTGCGACACCAGCCGCAGGTGAAGCGACTCATCGGCGAAGTCCACATTGCCGCTGCCGGTCATCTTGACCTTGGCGGTGTCCAGCACCAGCGACTTCACCTTGAAATCGCCTTCGACGGCGTTGAAGATGCCGACCACGCATCGGACGGGCACCTGCCTGTCGCCGCCCAGCATCAGCAGCAGCGAGTTGGCGAGGTCGAGGTTGGACAGGCGAAGCGCCAGCTCGCCGACCGAGCCGCCCTCCATGATCAGCGCGGCGTCGCCGTTCGCCGTGGCCAGCATCTGGCCGACGGAATTGCCATGGCCCTTCAAGGTGGCGCGGCCGCCCATGGTGCCGGTGCCTCCGGCGCCCAGCCGGGAGGTGGGGAACAGTTGCCCCACGTGCAGTCCCTTGGCGGTGATGTCCGCCTTGGTCACCATCCGCGGCTGCCGGCTGTCCATCTCGATCACCGACACCAGGTTGCCGCCGGCCAGGCCGAAGTCCAGGGGCGCCAGCTTGACGACGCCGCCGTTGACGATGAGGTGCGCGCTCATCCTGTCGAGCGGCAGGCGGGCGGTGACGATCTTCTCGCCGCGAAAGCGCACATCGACATCGGCCGCCATGAGCTTGTCCAGGCGGAAGGGTTCGGCCGGCAGGAGTTTCGTGCGGGGCCCGCGGCCCGGCTGGTCGTCGCGTTTGGCGCCGATGAAGCCGGCCAGGTCTTTCAACACCAGGGACCGGGACACCAGCGTGGCGACCAGCTTCTGCGGCTTCGTGCCGCGGTCGACCGAGAAGTCCCCGGCCAGGTCGCTCTCCCCGAGCGTGCCCTTGAAGCGGCGGAACGACCACAGCTCGCCCGTGTGGTCGAGGAACCCGGCGAACTTGTAGGCGGATGTCGGCGGCAGCGGAACGCCGATGATCGGGAAGAGCTGCGCCAGGTCGCTGCCGGCGATCGTGAAGTTCAGCTGCTCGCCCTTGAAGTGCAGCGGATCGAACAGCTTGCCGTCGATGCTGAAGTGGGTGGTGCCCACCGTCCCCTTCGCCTCGATCGGGTAGGGGTGCTGCGCGTCGCCCAGGTTCAACAGCGCGCCGCCGCGAGCGCTCACCGTGGACGGCAGCCCCTTGTAGCGCCCCTTGCCCGTGAGCGCCAGGCCGAATGCCGACGCGTTCGCCTCGCCCGCGAGCGTCCTGAGTTCCAGCGCGAGGTCGGTGTGGCGCAGCGGGTCGCGGTAGCTGGCGGTGCCGCCGTCGATCGCGAGCGTCCCGATGGCCGGAAACACCACCGGCTTGTCCGGCGCCTGCTCCTTGAACGCCCAGTTCACGGCGCCGCTGCGGCTGACCTCCAGCGCGATGCGTGGCTGCGAGACGGTGAGCTGCGGCAAATGCACCCGGCCGGCGAGCAGCGCCAGCAGGTCGATCCGGAACTCGATCCGCTTGACTTCGGCCATGACGGGATCGCTGCTCCACGCCGCGTTGCCCAGGACCACATCGTGGGCCACGATGCGCGGCTGCAGGGAGAGGTGCACCTTCAGGTCGCCGTTGATCGCGAAGCTGCGGCCCGTGGCGCTGCTCACCCGGCGCGCGATCGGATCGCGCAGCAGGTTCCAGTCGAAGAAGGCAATGGCCAGCGCGACGAGGAGGGCGAGGACGAGAAGCGTCCCGGCGATCCATCGGGCCGGGCGGGACAGGGTGTGGATCATCGATGGACAGGCTAGCGGTACGGGCCGGCAAACTCGGTGCGCTGGCGAACATAGGGTCCTCGGGCAAAGCCGACGGCCGCGCATCGCGTGCGCCTACGGCGCGTAGGACGGACCGCCGCCACGCGCGCAGACTTACGCGCAGACTCGCAGACTTATAGTGGGAGCGATCATGCGGACGGTCAGGGCGACAAGGGCGGCGGGATATCCGGCGAGGTGGCGATGGACTCGCTGATCACGGCCGCGGCGCGCGCACTGGCGGCCGGTGACGTCCTTGGCGCACTCAACCGCGTCGCCTTGCGCGGCGACGCGCCCGCGCTCGCGCTTCGAGGCATCGCGATGGCCCGGCTCGGCGATTTCGCTCGCGCCAAAGAGCTGCTCCATCGCGCCGGCCGTGCCTTCGGCGCGAAGGAAGCCGTGGCCCGCGCGCGCTGCGTGGTGGCCCAAGCGGAGATCGCGCTCGTCTCGCGCGACCTGGGCTGGCCCGCGAAGGCGCTGGACGACGCACGCGCCACGCTGGCCGCGCATGGCGACAGAGCCAACGCGGCCCATGCGGGGCATCTGCAGGCGCGGCGCCTTCTGCTCATCGGGCAGCTGGCCGACGCCGAGCGGACGCTGGCCGGGCTCGACCCCGCGCCCTTGCCGCCCGCCACCCGGGCGGCCCACGCGCTGGTGGTGGCGGGGCTCGCGGTGCGGCGCCTGCACACGAAGACGGCGCGCGCCGCGCTCGCCGAGGCCGGGCGCGCGGCACGCGACGCAGGCATCCCCGCATTGGCGGCGGAAGTCGAGAGCGCAGCACGCGCCCTCGATGCGCCCGCCGCGCGCCTCATCGTGCGAGGAACGGCAAGACCGCTGTTGCTGGAAGAAGTGGAGTCGCTGCTTGCGTCCGGGGCCTTCGTCGTCGATGCGTGCCGCAACGCCGTGCGCCAGGCCGGCGCATCGGTGCCGCTGGCGAGCCGGCCCGTCTTGTTCGCACTGGCCCGGGCGCTGGCGCAGGCATGGCCCGCCGATGTGGCGCGCGACGCCCTGGTCGCGCGCGCGTTTCGCGGCAAGCAGGCGGACGAGTCGTATCGCGTCCGCCTGCGTGTCGAGATGGGGCGGCTTCGCAGGCTGCTCAGGCCCCTGGCCGGCGTCAGCGCGACCCGGCAGGGCTTCGTGCTCGAGCCGCATCACGCTGCCGAGGTGGTCGTGCTGGCGCCGCCCACCGACGATGAGCACGGGGCGGTGCTCGCCTTCCTGGCCGATGGCGAGTCGTGGTCGAGCTCGGCCCTGGCGCTGGCCCTGGGGGCCAGCCAGCGCACGGTGCAGCGCGCGCTGGAAGCCCTGGCGGCTGGGGGCAAGGTGCAGTGGGTGGGCCATGCGCGGGCGCGCCGCTGGATGACGGCGCTGGCCGTGCCGGGATTCACGACAACCTTGTTACTCCCCGCTTCGCTGCCCGGTGAGTAGGATGGCGGCATGAAGAGACGACCCGCCGAGATCGTGCGCGAGTACGGGCCCTTTCCGGGCGTGGAGAAGGTCAACGGCGTCACCTATGACGGCCAGCAGGTGTGGTTCGCGTCCGGCGACAGGTTGAACGCGCTCGACCCTGCCACCGGCAGCACGGTGCGCTCCATCGACGTCGCGGCGCATGCGGGCACGGCCTTCGACGGCCGGCACCTGTTCCAGATCGCCGAGGACCGCATCCAGAAGATCGACCCGGCCACCGGCCGCGTGCTCGGCACCATCCCCGCGCCCGCCGGCGGCGGCGACTCGGGGCTGGCGTGGGCCGAGGGCTCGCTGTGGGTGGGCCATTACCGCGAGCGCAAGATCCACCAGGTGGACCCCGAGACCGGCGCCGTGCTTCGCAGCATCGACAGCAACCGCTTCGTCACCGGCGTCAGCTGGGTGGACGGCGAGCTGTGGCACGCCACGTGGGAAGGCGACGAGAGCGAACTGCGGCGGATCGATCCCGCCACCGGGGAGGTGCTGGAGCAGCTGGAAATGCCCGTGGGCGCGGGCATCTCGGGGCTCGAATCCGACGGCGCGGACCGGTTCTTCTGCGGCGGCGGCAACAGCGGAAAAGTGCGGGCCGTGCGCCGGCCGCGGCCCCTGTAGCGCACGCGACAGCCGGCCCACCTTGGCGCTGCGCGAAGGTTCGTATCTTCGCGGCGTAACCCAAGGAGCGGCCATGGCCAACGACGCCATCACGAACACGCCTGCAGATCCCCTGGCGCAGATCCGCGCCATCAACCAGAGGGCGGCCTTCAACCGATGGTGCGGCATCGAAGTGATGAGCGTGGAGCCCGGCCAGGCCGATCGATGGTCGGCCGTGTGCTGGCGTCCCACTACTCGGTCACCTGCCTTCGCCCGGCGGTGGGCGAGCGCTTCATCGCGCGGGCCCGCGTCGTCAAGCCCGGCAAGACGCAGGTCTTCACGGCGTGCGAGTTGCACGCCGTGGCCGAGGGCCCGGAGAAGCTGGTGGCCACGGGCGAGACGCTGCTCACGGTCGTCGCATCGTGAGCGGCTATATTGCCGCTGGTGGCAAGAACCAGCCGATCCCAGGGCAGCCTGGCCAGCAGCATCCTCCGGCGCGGCCGGGAAGAACGCCTCGCCCAGGCGGCGGGCGGGCTCGCCTTCACGACGGTGGTGTCGACGGTGCCGCTGCTGGCGGTGAGCTTCGCCCTGTTCGCGCGGATCCCGGCCCTGCGCCCGGCCGGGGAGGCCATCCGCGAGCACCTGCTGCGCGGCCTGCTGCCGGCCGACATCACCAAGGCCGTGCTGAAGCACCTGGCGCAGTTCACGGGCAACGCCAGCGCGCTCACGCTCGTGGGGTTCGTCGTCCTGCTGGTGTCGGCCCTGGCGCTGCTCCTGAGCGTGGAGAACACCCTCAACCGGATCTGGCAGGCGAAGAAGCCGCGCCCGCTGCTGCGGCGCCTGGCCCTGTACGCTGGCATGCTGCTCACGGGACCGGCCATCATCGGCGCGAGCCTGTGGGCCACGTCCTATCTGCTGGCCGTTTCCGGCGGCCTGGTGGGCACCCGGTCCGCCTGGTTGCCGCAGGCCCTGAACCTGGGGCCCGTGGTGCTCGGCGCCGCCGGCTTTGCCTGCCTCTTTCGCTTCGTGCCCCACACCGGCGTGCGGTGGCGCGACGCGATCGCGGGCGGCCTGCTTGCCGGCATCGCCTTCGAGTTCGGCAAGCGCGGCTTCGCGATCTACCTGGCCAACGTGCCCGCGTACCGCACGATCTACGGCGCCTTCGCGCCCCTGCTGGCCTTCCTGGTGTGGGTGTACTACTCGTGGTTCATCACGCTGGCCGCGGCGCTGGTCGGCGCCGGCCTGCCGCGCGGCGGCGGGCAAGCGCAGCGCCGGCTGTCGCGCGCGTCGCCATCGGGCAGAATCGGCCCATGACCTTTCCATATGTGAGCGTCGAGGACGCGATGAAGCGAGGCGGCCTGCGCATGGTCGTCGTCGGCGGCGTGCCCAGCCCCTGGGGTGAAGCGGCCAAGGGCATCCTGCACATCAAGCGCATCGAATGGGCCGCCGTGCGCCTGGCCTATGACAACGAGGCGCTGAAAGAGTGGAGCGGGCAGCGCAACGGGCCGGTGGCCATCTACGGGGACGAGCGGCCCCGCGCCGGCTGGGCGGAGATCCTCCTGCTGGCCGAACGCCTGGCGCCCGAGCCCTCCCTGCTGCCCGCGGACGCGGCCGAGCGCGCCGTGGTTTTTGGCCTGGCGCACGAGATTCTGGGCGAGCAGGGCCTGGCCTGGACGCGCCGGCTGCAGCTGATTCATGCCGGCCTGCAAGGCGCGGGAGGCTTCCCGGAACGCGCCGCGAAGTACCTGGCCAAGAAGTACGGCTACAGACCCGACGCCGGCGCAGCCGCCGGCACGCGCGTGGCGCAGCTGCTGCGCATGCTGGGCGCGCGCCTGAAGTCGCAGCGCGAGGCGGGGAGCCGCTATTACGTGGGCGACGCGGTGACCGCGGCGGATGTCTACAGCGCGACTTGCATGGCCATGTTCCGGCCGCTGCCCCCGGGGCAGTGCGACATGGACGCCGGCACGAGGGCGGCCTTTGAAACGCAGGACGCGCAGGCCGAGGCGGCCCTGGACCCGATCCTGCTGGCGCATCGGGACATGATGTACGCGCAGCACCTGGAGTTGCCGCTGGCGCTCTAGCAAGCCAGCGATGCCTGGCCGGCTGGTGTCCGGCGACAATCCGCCATGATCATCGACCTGGTCGACGGCACCTACGAGCTGTTCCGGCATTTCTACGGCCTGCGCCGCTTCACGAAGGGCGAGGACCGGCCCTTCGGCGCCGTGGCCGGCGTGCTGAACGGCGTGCTGGAGATGATCGAGGGCGACGTCACGCATGTCGGCGTGGCGACCGACCACGTCATCGAGTCGTTTCGCAATGGCCTGTGGCCCGGCTACAAGACCGGCGAGGGCATCGAGCCCGCGCTGCGGGCCCAGTTCCAGCCGCTGGAGGACGGGCTCGCGGCGATGGGCGTCGCGGTGTGGCCGATGATCGAGCTGGAGGCCGATGACGCGCTGGCCACCGCGGCGCGCCTCGCGGATGAAGACGATCGGGTCGAGCTGGTGCGAATCTGGACGCCCGACAAGGACCTGGCGCAGTGCGTTCGCGGTGACCGGGTGCTGCAGGTGGACCGCAGGCGCAAAGCGATTCGCGGCGCCGTCGACATCCGGGAAAAGTTTGGCGTGGAGCCGGCGTTGGTCCCGGACTTTCTGGCACTGGTGGGGGATGCGGCCGATGGTTACCCGGGCATCAAGGGCATCGGCGCCGTCGGCGCGGCGCGCCTGCTCAACCAGTACGGGGCGATCGAGTCCTTTCCGCCCGACGTCCTGGGCGATCAACTCGAAGCCGCGTTGCTGTTCAAGCGGCTCGCAACACTCAGGACCGACGCGCAGCTGTTCCGGGATGTCGATGAGCTGCGGTGGCGGGGGCCCGCGCGCGACTTCGCGGCGTGGACGGAAAGCATCGCCGCCCCGAATCTGCTCAAGCGCGCGCTGAAGGCGGCGCAGGCGAAGCGCCCGGTGATTCGCTGATCTCCGCCTCGGCCAGCGCCTGAAGTGAGCAGGGGACGACCCTCTGGAATTACGAAGAAAGATGCCGGCGCAAGTCGACAGGCCCGAGCTTGCATGGCAATCGCTTGCGCAACCAGCCCGCGTCCTACACCAGCGGCGGCCTCGAAGTTCGACCATCTTCTCCCCGTTTGATTCATACCCGGGAAAGGAGATTTCTCATGAATGCGCAAGACGACCGCAGCGGTCAACAAGGTTCGATGAGCTCGCAACAGGCCGGCGGCAACCAGCCCGCCGGCCAGGCCCAGCAGTACGCCAGTGGCAGCGGCCAGCAGGGCGGCCCATCCACCCCCGCGGGCAGCCAGCATGGATCCCAGCAGGAAGTGAACGACCCCAGCAGTGGGCAGCCAGGCGGAGCGCTCAGCCGCCGAGGCGGCAGCGGCACGCCGTCCCTGTTCGGCACGCGCGGCAGCCCGTTCGAGATGTTCCGCCGGCTGGACGAGGACATGGACCGGCTGTTCCACCAGATATGGGGTGGCGGCCGCAGCCTGATGCGTGGGCGCGGCGCCGACGCGCAGTCGATGTGGATGCCGCAGGTGGAGGTGCGCGAGGAGGGCGGCAAGCTGCACGTCTGCGCCGACCTTCCCGGCATGAGGAAGGAAGACGTGAAACTCAGCCTGGAAGGCGACCAGCTTATCTTGCAGGGCGAGCGCCAGTCGAACCGTGAAGAGGGCGAGCAGGGCAGCGGCTACTACCACAGCGAGCGCAGCTACGGCAGCTTCTACCGCAGCGTCCCGCTGCCCGAAGGTGTGGACCCGCAGACCGCGCAGGCGAGCTTCAAGGATGGCGTCCTCGACGTGGCCTTCGACGCCCCGCGCAGGCCGCAGCAGCAGGCGCGGCAGATCGAGATTCGCTAGCGCCGTAGCGGTGGCGGCCCTTGCTGCCGCCATCGCGGCCGTGGCGACGCGGGGACGTTGCCGCACGTCGAGACCTCCGCAGGGGGACGCGCGCCCTGGGCTGGCCGCAGCGGCCGAAGCCGGCCAAGGCGCCGGGGCCCGATCGCGCCGCGAGCGAGCCAGGGCGTTCTTGGGCAGAATCGGTTTCGGTTCAGAACCAGGAGGGCCCTTCATGAACGCTCCTCGTCGTCTACGCAGGGCGCTGCTCCTGTGCGGCGCCGCCATCGCCCTGGTGCCGCTTCCTGCGGCCGCGCAGGCAAGCGTTGGCGAGGGCGACCCGCAGCGCGCGTTCGACTTCGAGATCGGCAACTGGAAAACTCACCTGAAACGCCTGGTGCGCCCGTTGACCGGTTCGACGACCTGGGTCGAGTACCAGGGCACCACCGTTGTTCGCAAAGTGTGGGATGGGCGCGCCAACCTGGTGGAGCTGGCCGTTGAGGGGCCCGCCGGCCGTATCGAGGCGCTGAGTCTGCGGCTGTACAACCCCGAGACGCGTCAATGGAGCCTGAACTTCGCGAGCGTGGGCGGCGGCGCCTTGAGCGTGCCCTCCATCGGCGGTTTCAAGAATGGCCGTGGCGAGTTCTTCAACCAGGAGACGCTCAACGGCAAGCCGATCCTGGTGCGGTTCGTGATCTCGGACATCACGCCCGCTTCCTGCCGCTTCGAACAGGCGTTTTCGGACGACGGCGGCAAGACCTGGGAAGTGAACTGGATCGCGACGGATACCCGGGTTTGACGCGGGCGCGCTTCGAGCATGGCCGACGGCAAACGCATATCCGCGGACAGGGGTGGCGGCGCCCTCCGTCCGGATGGGGCGACGGCGGGCGGCGTCTACCTCTGGAAGTCGAAGGCGCAGACCGAAGCGATGTACACGGAAGCCTGGCGCGCGTTCGTGCGCGGCAAGTATGTCACGGAGCCCGGCGTGACCTACTTCGAAAGCCCCCTGACGGTGGACAACGTGGCCAACCAGGTCTTCGCCGACGAGTAGTCCGGCCGCTTCGAGCCCCCTGTCAACTTTGACAGGATTGACCCCCTGCCCCGCATTGCACAAGATCGCGTGCCGGAATACGGCGGGGGGAACCTGAATGGCCAAAGCATGGCAAACCGCGAAACAGCTCGCGCGCAGCGACTATTGGGCCAAGGCCTTGTCCATCGCCGCCCAGGCCTATCGAGCGAAGCTGAAAGTGGCCGCGCCGAAATATGTCAAGGCCGGATTCAAGCCGTTGACCGACCTCGATATCTCGCGCACCGTGCGCATATTCGACATTGCGAAGGAAGCGCCTTTGCCATTGATCGTGCTTGGGCCTTCGCCGATGCTGTGGCATCCGACGCTCGTCCAGAATTTCCGTCCCATCGGGGAAACGGTGTTCCTGAAAGGCATGGACAACTCCAAGTGGGCCGATCTGAAATGGAAGAAGTCTTCGATGGAACTGGAGGCCCGGCTCGAGCTGGACGATCTGCAGCAGACCGATCCCCTCTTCGGCCTGAACGGCTCCCTCATGATGGAGATGAACTGGTCAATGCCGATCAACGACGGTCTCATCGCCGGCGCAGCATCCGGCCGCAAGGAGCTGCACATCGCGAGCCCTGACATGTCGATCCATGACCTGCCCGACAAGGTGCTCTGGAATTCTGTTTACGACGCGCCGACGGTGCTCGGGCGCGAACTGTCGATCGCCCGAATCCTCGGATACGAGCAGGCGATCAACCCGTACAAGGACCTCGGCATCGTGCTGCACCAGCCCAAACAACAGGTTCCCGAGTTGGACCTCGACCGGGTGCTCGAGGAAGTGGCCGAACTTCGCTCGTTGGGCGACCTGCGCTCGTTCTACAAGCAGAAACACCGCTCCGGCGGAACGATTCTTTAGGTTCGTTCCAACGCCACATGGCGCCGCCACGCCAGGCGCGCATCCGCTTCGTAATCCGCGACCACCCAGGTTCGCGTCGGGTGACCGGCCATGTCGCCGAGAAACTCGCGGACGACGCGGGCCGAAGACGCGTCGAGCGCAGCGAACGGCTGGTCGAGGCAAGTGACCGTGGCGCCGCTCGCGAGCAAGCCCACCAAGGCGATCTTGCGTCGGCTGCCGGTGGAGAGCATGAACAGCTTCTTGCCGAGATGGGGATGAAGATCCAGCGCCTCGATGAGGTCCCGCTGCAACGGCGTGCTCCACTGCGGGCACCGCGGCGTCAATGAATCCCAGACCTGCTCCGGGGTCTGGTCGTCGTGGCCGGGCAGGGACAGGTCGAGCCACAGGGCGCAGGGGGCCTCGCCCAGACGGCGCAACAAGCTGGTTTTGCCGGCGCCTTCGTCGCCGGTGATGGCGACGAGGCCTGGCGGCAGGGGGAGCGGATCGGTGGGAGACGTCATGGTTCGGGGCGGAGCCACGACTGTAGCCGCTCAGGCGATTCGCCCGAACCGAGCCCGACTTCGACCTGCCTGGGCAGGTCGCGCAGGAACAGTTTGGCCGCCTCCTGTGCGGCCTCCAGCCGCGAGGGCCAGACGTACGCCGCCGGCAGCAGCGGCAGCGCCAGCAAGAACCAAAGGTATTGGGGCCAGAGGAAAAACATCGGCGGTGCTTGGGCGGCAGTGCAGCATCGTGCCCCGGAAGCGCCCGGCTGGCAAACGCGGCGTGCTGGAGGCTTGCCCGGAAGTCCCTGACGGGATTCGCCGCCCTTAGCGGCTTCCCGTCTCGCGAGCGGCGACCGAGGGCGGACCGTCGGGCAGTCCCGCCAACCTGAGCCCCGCAGAAAAGTGATCCGTGGCGGCCAGGTAGGCCGGCGCCGTCGAACCCCGGGTGCGCCGGTCGCGGCCGACCCAGTAGCCGGGCTGGCGTTTGAGGATCTCGGCCGCATGCTGCCGCGCCGCGACCAGGTTGTTGCGGTGCGCCTCGGCGGAGGCTGCCACGAGCAGGGGGACCAGGTTCGAGGGATTCGTGGCGGCGCCGCGGCGCGCCCGTTCGACGGCTTCGTCATAGCGGTGCAGCGCGACCAGCGCCGTGGCCGCCGTGTCGTGCAATGCCGCCATGTGGCTAGCATCCAGCGGGTTCAGCCGCTCCGCCACGTCGACTTGCCGCAACGCGTCTTCCCACCGCCCCTGGAAATAGAAGCCGATCGCAAGCTCGCGGTTCGCCGCCGCGTTGTTCGGGTTCAGCTGGAGCAGCCGGCGCGTCGTGGTCATCGCGTCATCGAGTTCGCCGGCGAAATTCAGGGCGCTACTGAGAATCGCCAGCGACATCTGGTCGTCGGGGTTCGTGGCGAGGGCGCGCCGCGCCAGCGTCTTGGCAATCGCAAGAGACCTGTTTGTATCCGCGCTCCAGCGCCGGTGTACCTCGCGGACATGTGTGGATGCCAGACCTGCGAGAGCGGGGACCGAGTCGGGCTCGGCGGCAAGCGCCGCTTCGAAATGGCCGCGTGCGAGCATCAGCTGCTCGCGCGTCACGAGCGTGGTCATTCCGTAAGCGCCCCGCATCCAGTGGTCGACCGCCGCGCTGCTCGGCGGCGAGCGCATCGCCCGCTCGAGCGCGGACTGCTGGACCTTGGCGTCCAGGAGATTGCCGACGCTCGCCAGCATGTTCCGCTGCGAGGCCCAGTCAGCAACCGACGAATAATCGAAGCGATCGCTCCAGAGCAGGGCGCCGGTATCGGTTCGCAGCAGCCGCATGGTGACGGAGAGGCTATCCCCGTCCTGGCGGACAGTGCCAGCCAGAACGTGCTTCACGCCGAGCTCGCGGCCCACGCGCTTCGGATCGAGCGTATCGCTGCTTCCGAGCGCGGCGCTCGATTCGCGCGAGATCACGCGCATGTCGCGCAGCCGGCCCAGATCGAGTGTCAGCTCGTGATCGACCGCATAGGCCACGTGGGGCGCCTTTGGATCGCTGAGATCCGTGAACGGCATCACGGCGATCGAGCGTCGATCCGCCAGTTCCGCGTCGATGGAGGGGGGCACGCTGCGCGAGTAGATCGCCAGCGCCAGCAGGCTCCCGGCCCCGGCCGCGCAAGCCATCGCCACGGTGCGCCAGTGCCAGCGCCGTGCGTGTGTGTCGCCGTGCACCGGCAGGGTTGGCGCGGCTGGCGGCGGTGAGTCTTCGGCGGCGGACAGCACGGTGACGGGAGCAACGAAGCGGAAGCCGCGGCGCGGCACGGTCTCGATGAAGTGACTGCCGTGGGCGTCGTCACCCAGCGCGCGCCGCAGGCCCCACACCACCTGGTTCAGGTTGTTCTCCTCGACGAACAGGCCGGGCCACACGGCGTCGATGAGCGAGGCCTTGTCCAGCAGTTCGCCGGAGCGTTCGACGAAGAAGAGGAGTGCGCTGAACAGTCGCGGCGTCAGCGCCACCGGGGTTCCGTCACTGCGCAGCAGGCGCTGTTGCGTGCGCTCCAGCACGAAGCCGCCGAAAGCATAGCGATCGGACAGGGCCACCGCGGGCTTCAAGGCTGCGACGCCGGGAGCGCGAATACACGCCTGAAGCGCCGGCTCGGCGCGCTTCACCGATGCTTCGGTGCGCAGGATGATCATGGCGGTCTCGGTGCAAGCCAGCTTAGCACCGGATGCACCGCCTTGCATCGCGGATTTGTTCGGGCGCGGGCGAATGGCCCCGGTCGAGCTACGAGGCCCTCGCGCGCGCGTCCGTGCTCGCGCGCGGTCGTCGTTCAGCGAGCCGCCGCTCCCATGGCGCCCGTTGAGCCGGGTGCAAGGGGACCCTGCGCCTTCATGATGAGCACCGAGCCGCTGTCCTCTCCGAGGAGTGCGTTGACCGTATCCCGGTTCGTGACGTATTCGGCCTGGACCTGCTCGCTCGTGGCGGTGCTGCGAGCCTGGAACATGTTGTACGAACCGGACCAGGGATTGCCGCCGGGATACGGCGTCTTGAGTTCGGCGCCAACTTCCGCGCGCGTCCGGCTGCTGACAAACGGTGACTGCTCGACCGTGATGTCGTCGGCGTAGGCGGGCATGCTGGCGATGAGTGCGGCGGCGAGCAGGGCCATGGTCGTGACGGCGCCCGTGGCGATAGCGAGCGGTAGATTGCGGTTCATGTCGATCTCCTCGAGCGGGATGGAGATTCAGGACGAAAAGGGGGACCGCTCGTCGTCCCCCTGTCCTGCCCCGGTGCGTCGTGCTGCAGGCTCGACTCATCCGGGTCCTTGCCGGCTGCGCGAGCCGACGTGGGAACGATCGCGCCGCACGGCGCCAGAGTCCTTCGCTCGGCGTGAAAAATCGATGAAAAATGCGCAGCGGCGTGCGCCGCGTAGCTGGCGGCGGCGCCCGCGACTGCGCCGGGCCATGCAGAATGGCTGCCCACACGCATAGAAACGGGGTCGTTCCATGCTCTCGCCTCTCGACGTCTGCGCTCGCCGGCGGATCTTTCGCCAGTTGCACCAGTCGGGCTGCTTCGTCATCCCGAATCCGTGGGACGCCGGCAGCGCGCGCTATCTTTCGCAGCTGGGGTTCAAGGCGCTGGCATCCACCAGCTCCGGCGCCGCGTGGAGTCGCGCCAAGGCCGATGGGCAGATGTCCCTCCAGGAGGTGCTGGCCCATCTGCGCGAGATGGTCGCGGCCACCGAGCTGCCCCTGAACGCGGACTTCGAGGCCGGTTTCGCGGCCGATGCGGCCGGCGTGGCCGCCAACGTGCGGCTGGCGATCGATACCGGTGTTGCCGGCCTTTCCATCGAGGACTCCACCGGCGACGCCAGCGAGCCGCTGCGCGACATCGCGTCGGCGGTCGAGCGCATTCGCGCGGCGCGCGCCGCCATCGACGAAGCCGGGGGCGAGACTTTACTGGTGGGGCGCGCGGAGAACTTCTTTGCGGGCCGCCCGGACCTGGACGACGCCATTCGTCGCCTGCGGGCCTATGCCGACGCCGGCGCGGATTGCCTCTATGCGCCCGGCATCACGACGCGAGAGCAAATTGCGGCGGTGGTGAAGGCCGTGGCCCCCAAGCCGGTGAACCTGCTCGTCGGATCCGCGACCGAGCTCACCCTGGGCGATATCGCCGCGCTGGGCGTGCGCCGCGTCAGCGTCGGCGGCGCGCTGGCCCGCACGGCGTGGGGCGGCTTCATGCGCGCGGCGCAGATGATCGCGGCCGAAGGCAGGTTCGACGGTTTCGCCGGCGCTGCCGCAGGCGCGGAACTGAACAGGGTCATGCGCGAAAGTCAGCATCCGATCACGCATTGCGCGCGCTCGACAGATCCGCTGGATTGATGCCGAGCATGCGCACGAAAGTCCGGCTGAGGTGCGCTGAATCCGCAAAGCCCGCCTCGTGCGCGGCACCTGTCCATGAAGCGCCATCCATCGCGGCCTTTATCGCGACATTCAGCCGCAGCCAGAGCAGGTAGGCGCGGAACGTCGTGCCGGTTTCCTGCACGAAGAGGTGCCGGAAACGGCTGGGCGACAACGCCGCCGCGCCCGCGGCATCCGCCAGCGACACCGGCGCCAGCAGACGGCTGCCCACGTAGTCGATGGCCTTGATCACGCGTGTGTCGACCGGGGCGGCCATGACCTCGCAGCCGGTCAGCGTGGCCAGCGCGGCCTGGGCGACACGCGCCAGCGCTTCACCGCCCAGCTGGTCTTGCTCCGCGCGCAGCAGCATCGGCGCAATCCTGCTGCGTTCGGCATCGGGCAAGGCCGAGATGCCCGCGCGCATGACATAGCGATCGAGCGAGCGCCCCTGCAGCGTCTCGGGTTCGACGAACAGCTGGGCGATCGCTCCTTTGAACTCGAACTCGTGTTTGCAGTGCGAGGGAATGATGGCTGCCGCGTAAGTCGCCCAGCGCTCTTCCGGGGTGCCGCGAAAGCGGCATGTCCCGTCGAGCGGGATGGCGATCTGGTGGGCGTGGTGATCGTGCCGGCGCGAGCGGCCCTGGCCGCGTCCCAGCCACAGGCTACCCCCTTGCCAGAAGCAGATGTGCCCGGAGCTCACCGTCAGCGGCGCCGCGGCCAGCCGTCGCGGTGCCTCAGCCTGTTGCAGCAAGTCAGCCCTTTCGTTCAAGCCCGCTCGCCCGGGGCTCGACAGAATCGGTTTCATGAACACATCGACACAGCGCCATCGGCGCATCCTAGCAGCCGTCCGATCCGAACTCCGGGCGGCCCGCCATGCCTGCGAGGCGGGCGACGCGCGTGAAGCATTCCGGCACCTCGAGCGCGCCCACGTGCTGGGCCAGTGGAACACCGGGGCCCATGTTCGTGTGCACTGGCTCATGTTGCGCTGGGCCGTGAAGCATCGGCATGCCGGCGAAGCGGCCGGGCAGCTGATGCGAATCATGGGTGCGGCCGCACTGACGCCCTTCGGATGGCTGCCCCAGGGCAACACCGGCGGCGCCAACGTCAGCGCCTTCCGTCCGATGGCTGTCCCGCCCGACCTGCAGCAGCGGCTCGACGGCAAATGCTAGCGCTCGTTGCCCGTTTCCTTCCATTCCACTCACCCAGGTTTCCCATGAACAGATTCATCGCCTCGTCCCTTCCCCTCCTGTCCGCGCTGGCCCTGGCCGGTTGCATGACGCCGCCGACCGACCTCGACCTGTCGCTGAGCCGCGCGACCGAGGCGGGCCGATACGTCGTCACGCTGCAGCCACCGCCGGTGGCGCCGGCCATCAATCAGTTCCATTCGTGGAAGGTCAAGGTCGCCTCGCCGGCAGGCGCCCCGGTGGGCGACGCCCGCATCGCCATTGACGGCGGCATGCCCCAGCACGGCCATGGGTTGCCCACGCGTCCGCTGGTGAAAACACAGCTCGCCGACGGCACCTACCTGCTGGAGGGGGTGAAATTCAGCATGACCGGCTGGTGGGAAATCAAGCTGGCCCTGCAGACGCCTGCCGGTCCCGACAAGGTGACGTTCAACGTGGTGGTCAGCGATCCGGCCGCCGCGCGCTGAAGGAGCCCATTCATGCGTACTCGACCCAGCCTTGCCGTTGCCGCGGGCCTCGTCCTTCTTTCCATCACCGTCATGATCGGGGCCGCCGAGGGCTCGGCGGATTCGCCGGCCCCGGAACACCGATGGACATCCCAGGAGGCCGGTGTCCTGGCGACGCTCAGCCTGCGCAAGCTGGCGCCCGCACCGGCGGATCCGTCGAACGCGGTGGAGCAGCAGCCGCAGGCGATAGCGCTGGGCAAACGCCTGTTCTCGGATGCCCGCTTCAGCAGCAATGGCGCCGTGTCCTGCGCCAGCTGCCATTCGCCCGACAAGCAGTTCCAGGATGGCTTGCCGGTCAGTCGCGGTGTCGGCGTGGGAGGCCGGCGCGCCATGCCCATCGTCGGCGCCGCTCACAGCCCGTGGCTGTTCTGGGACGGACGCAAGGACAGCCTCTGGTCGCAGGCGCTGGGCCCGCTGGAAGATGCGGTGGAGCACGGCGGCAACCGGGCGACATTTGCACGCCTGCTGGCCACGCACTACCGTCCCCAGTACGAAGCCGTATTCGGCCCGATGCCGGACCTGGCGGGCGTGCCGGGGGATGCGAGCCCCAATGGCAACGCCGCCCAGAAGTCGGCCTGGCAAGCGCTGAGCGCCGTCCAGCGCAGCAACGTCAGCCGCGTGTTCGCCAACATGGGCAAGGCGATCGCCGCTTACGAAAAGACGCTGGCCTACGGCCCCTCACGGTTCGACCGCTACGTCGATGCCACGCTGGCCAACGACCCCTCGGCGCGGGAGTTGCTGGCGCCGCCAGAGGTGAACGGGCTGCGCCTGTTCATCGGCAAGGGACAGTGCGTCACCTGCCACAACGGCCCGCTGCTCACCGACCAGGCCTTCCACAACACCGGCGTGCCTCCGAGGGATTCAGCGCGGCCGGACCGCGGGCGCGCGGCGGCCATCCCGCGCGTGCTGCGCGACGAGTTCAACTGCCTGGGCCCCTTCAGCGATGCCAGGCCCGACGCTTGCCAGGAGCTGGCCTACATGGTGCAGGACGAAGCGGGCATGGAAGGCGCCTTCAAGACGCCCAGCCTGCGCAATATCGCTCTGCGCGCGCCGTACATGCATGCCGGCCAGTTTTCCGACCTGGAGGCTGTCATCGCCCACTACGTCAAGTCGCCGAAGGCCGCGGTGGGGCACTCGGAGCTGGCGCACGGCAACGCCGGCCACGCCGAACGAAAGCGGATCCAGCTGTACGACGCCGAGGTCAAGGACCTGGTGGCCTTCCTGCGCACGCTCACCGGGCCGATCACGCAGGCGCAGAGAACGACAGGCAGTTGAACGGCACGGAGGAGAATCGCTCCTTTTGGGAGGAGTGTGTCTTTGATATCCCGCTTGGCAGGGCTGCGCGCCGAGGCGCTGGCGATTTCCCGCCGGCCCGCTTTCCGCGAAGGGGCGCGCGACGGCGTGCCGATGGCGATCGGCATCGCCGCCTGGGGGCTGGTGGCCGGCGTCGCGATGGTCAAGAGCGGGATGGGTATCCCGCTGGCCGTCTTCATGTCCGTTCTCGTGTACGCCGGCTCCGCGCAGATCGCGGCATTGCCGCTGATTGCCGCTGGCGCGCCGATGTGGGTGGTCTGGGCCGCCACGCTCTGCGTCAGCCTGCGCTTCATGGCGTTCAGCTTTCACTACCGCCCCTACTTCGCGCACCTGCCGCGAAAGCAGCGCATCGCGTTCAGCTTCCTGATGGGCGACACCAACTTTGCACTGTTCATCCGGCGGTTTCCCCAGTTCGAGCCGGGGTACCGGCATGAGGACTACTTCCTGGGATGCGCCGTCGTGTCGTTCGGGGTGTGGCAAGCCGCCATCATCACGGGCATCGTCGCCGGGTCCGGCATCCCCGAGTCCTGGGGCCTCGGATTCGCCGGCACGATGGCGCTGCTGGCGCTGACCTGCACGCAGCTGCGCAGCCCGTCCACCTGGGTGGCGGCCGTGGTGGCCGCATGCGCTGCGGTGGCGGCCTACGCCCTTCCCATGAAGCTGAACATCGTCGTCGGGATCGCGGCGGCCGTCGCGTTCGGCGTGCTGGCCGACCATGCGCGCCCCGGCCGCTCAAAGGCGAAGCCATGAGTCCGCTGGAAATCTTCTTCACGTCGCTCGGCATGGCCTTGATCACCCTGCTTTGCCGCGCCTTCTTCCTGCTGCCGGACCAGGACCTGCCGATGCCGAAGTGGCTGCGGGAGGGACTGCGCTACGCGCCCATCGCCGCCCTGGCCGCGGTCGTGGCCCCGGAGCTCGTCATGACGCAAGGCCACCTGGTCGACACCTGGCGCGACGCGCGCATCTTCGGCGCCCTGGCAGGCCTGGCCTTCTACGCCTGGAAGCGCAGCCTGTTCGGTACGATCGTGTGCGGGACGGGCGTGATGTTGGCGCTGCGTTTCGGGGTGGGGTGGTGAGGCGATGACTCAAGGTAAGCGCATTTCCGCGGACATCGATGGCGCCGCCCTGCAGGCCATCAAGGACATGGGCGCCGCAGCTAGGCACGCACGCACCAGCGCCGGCGAGGGGCAAGCCGTTGCGGCCGCCCGCCTGGGCGTGCACGTGCAGACGATCGCGCGAATCGAGTCGGGCGAGCCGGGCGTGGCGATCGGGCATGTGTTGGGGATGCTGGCGCTCTATGGCGTCACATGGGAGTTGCGCAAGCCGGAGGACACTCAGCGTGGTTCCTGAACTGCACTACCTGGACTTCGATTTCAGTGACGAGGAGAGCGGGCGCGGCAGCTTCGACGCGATGGCGTCAGTGGTGCCCGAGCGCTTGCCGGCCTTGTTGGCCGAAATCGCGGCCGTGCTGCAGTGGGCCATCGGCACGTTCGGCGCGGGTGGCGATGAGGAAGATGAGAGCGAATGGGGCTACGAGTTGCAGGGCGTTGCCGAGCCCGGTACTCCGCTGAATGCCGTGTACGACGAAGACAGCGGCGCGGTGACGCTCACACCCGACAGCGGACAAGCGCGGACAACGTTGACACTCACGCTCAGCGGTTCGCACGTGTTCTGCGTGGCGTTCAGGGAGAGATTCGGACTCGGCGACTGAATGGGCCGCCGGAAGGCCGGCGCTATGTTGGCAGCTTTCGGCCCAAGTGCGCTTCGACCTTCTCGATCTCGCTGCGCAGGCGCGATTCCGGCCCGGCGCGATAGTCCACCTTCAGGCTCATGCCGATGCGCGCGCAGTCCGCTTGCAGCGCCTTGATGCAGGCCGTGACCACGCCCATCACGTCCTCCCATTCACCTTCGAGAATGGTGCCCATGGGCGTGAGCTGGTAGGGAACGCCGCTCTTGCCGCAGATGTCGAGGATGCGCGCGACGTGGGCGCTGAGGGTCTCGCCTTGGCCGTGAGGGGCATGGTGAATTCGAGTCGGGCCATGTTTGACTCCCTGTGGGATCTGACTGTAGCTGGACGGGGCACCTCCTCGCCAGTGGTGAAATTGCAACCCAATCTCGATTGCTCGCTCTCTGCGCATGCTTTTGTGCCGTTGTCTGTGCAGCCGCGCCGGTGTGTAGGTGGTTATGCTCTCAGTACTTTAGGAGGCAAGGACATGGCCCGCGAAATACCGACATGGTTAGACGGCACGCCGGACGGCGTCGTGCCCAGTCCACCGATCGTTACGCGCGCTCAGTCCCTGCCGTTCAACGATCTGACTTGGGAAAATTTTGAGCGTCTCATTCTTCGCCTTGTTAGGCGTGAAGCTAGAGTTCTGGACTGCGTCTTGTACGGGGTACCGGGTCAAGCGCAAGGAGGCATTGATGTTCTGGCGGCAGAGATGTCCGATTCGAAACGGCGAATTTGTTATCAATGCAAAAAGGTGTTGACGTTTGATGCGGCTGACATTCGAGCCGCAGTCGACCGATTTGTTGCCGGTCCCTTCGCCGGAACGACAAGCGAGTTTGTGCTCTGTTCATCGCGGGCATTGGGGGGAACGACCCAGGTGGCTGAGCTGGACGCGCAGCGCGAGCGTCTCAACCAGCTTGGAATTTCGTTCGTCACATGGGACGGGTCCGATGGCGGCATGTTGTGTGAAAAGCTCAAACTACTGCCTGATCTCGTTGATGATTTTTTTAGCAGGCCATGGGTCACGGCGTTCAACGGCGATGAAGCTGCGGCCGCATTGGGGGCCCGCCTGAATGCTGTTGAAATCGGAAAGCTGCGACCTCGACTGTCACAGCTGTATTCAATACTCTTCAATCAGCACGATCCAGGTCCGCTGACGACAAGCGGTCACAGCGCCGACTACCTGTACCGCTACGTAATGGCGGATGTATTTGAGGAGGCCAGCGCGCCTGCGGGCGAGGCAGTTGGGCCTGGGAAGCGAGAATCCCCGGTAAGCTTCGGTTCAAAAGGCGACGGCTTTCCTGCTAGTGAGGCCGGTGGGCAACCTGGCGAGGAACTTCGCGTTGCTATCGATGGCGAAGGCCTGAGCAGACTCGAAGCGCGTAAGCCGATGCACGCGTGGCTCAGCGATCAGAGAAGTTGTGTTGTTCTCGGTGAGCCTGG